>Ga0334887_1000017_pt1 | contig 248924 bp, 217 predicted proteins | sample GraSluR1_MG_10_FD_207217 | JGI IMG/M metagenome (GOLD analysis project Ga0334887, IMG submission 207217) | Sludge microbial communities from methane-producing bioreactor in Wageningen University, Netherlands - Granular Sludge_18_07-R1 | ecosystem: Engineered > Bioreactor > Anaerobic >...
TGAAACTGACGTTTAAAACAGTCGTTTTGAGGTGTCAAGGAGTATTTTGAGCACCCCGGAAACGATCCATTTGAAATGAAACCTTGAAGACTCCCCGGGGCAAGACCCATGGACACCATTTCCCGTACAACTTCCCCGCAACCGGCATTTATGCCAGCCGTTCCCACATTCACGTTCAGGTCTTCGACTACCCCGGGTTCGAATTCGATGGTGGTAAGAGAACCCGTGGAACCGATAGAAAAAGCGTTCAACACCCCCTCCCTCACCCCTGACCTGCCCGCCAGGCTGTTCAATTCCACCGAGATATCGACGATATCGGGGCCCTCGGTCATGGCAAAGGTCAACACATCGCAATAGACAATCGTAGATATCATTTCCCTTGACTCCTTTCTCCCCGCATCCGCCCGGCGTTCAGTGTTCTGGCGCATGTTAGCGGAGCTTGCCGTCACAGGCAAGACAGACTGGATAGTCTGTTGTTTCTGGCTCATCCGGCAAACTTCCATGAGCCGTCGGTTCACAGCCAACCATCAAAGAGGTCGAGCCAGGATTGAACTCCGGTTGAATGGACAAACTCAAACCAGGACGACAACGCCGGACCAGGCACATAAGACTCTTGATCAGCCGATCTCTTGAAATACGAGCCCAACGGTTCCGGCATTTTCTCATAAACGAGTACCGCCGTTGCTCTTCTCGCAAGGAATCTACGGCGTCACAACGTCATTCGACGTCACAACGCCATCGATCTTCTCCCCATGCCAGGGCTGGATCCGCGTGCGATCCTGCCGAATCGTATTCACGGAACAGGATTCATTTTCGATGAACCTGTAGGGGCGAAAGATTTTTCGCCCCTGTCCATCGGGGCAACGGCCGGGGCAACGGCCGGGGCGACCTCCCAAATAATGTCCGCAGTGACGTTGTGATGCCGAATGACGTATGTTATGGGATGACGGTGTTGCGGGTGTATCCCACCTTTATGCGACCACTGTCCGGGCAGGCTTACGGGAAGAACCTCATTTCTGCTGCCACTCAAAACCTGTCATCCCCCTCGTACAGCATCATTCGCACTCGACGAATCCTCTCTTTGTTCTTGTGGCGGCACACACTGCGGGCTTAGAATAGAGTCTTCGATGAACGAACCTGCTGCGGGTTCACCTGTTGGAGAGAAACGCCGCGACCGGTCGGCGGGAAATCCCGGTGGTCGAGGATTGGAGTCAGCGATTGGAATGCATACTTCTTGGCAGTGGAGGCATGATGCCCATGCCCGACAGGCTTCTTTCGTCCATGGCGGTGAGGCTGGGCGGGAGGATCTATCTTTTCGACGCCGGCGAGGCAACCCAGATCGGCTGGAAGAAGGCGAAACTCGGCCTGCGCGGCTTGACCCTCGTCGCCGTCACGCACCTCCACGCCGACCACTGCCTGGGACTTCCAGGAATGATGATGTTCAAGGCCCAGGTCAACGAGCCTTCACCGCTGACCATTCTCGGGCCTCCCGGTATCCGGGGTTTCGTGGAGGACAACAGGAGAATGCTGGATTTTCATATCAACTACCGGGTGGATTTTGTAGAGTGGCATGACGGTTGGGACGGACCCGCCTATGAAGACGACCAGGTCAGGGTCATCTGGAAGACCCTGAAACATACTCGACTTTGTCTCGGCTACCGCATCGAGGAACACGACCGGCCCGGAAAATTCGACCCGCTCAAGGCGGAGGCCCTGGGCATCGAGCGGGGGCCTTTGTGGGGAAAGCTTCAGCGGGGCGAAGCCGTCGCCGCGGCCGACGGCAGGAAGATCAGTCCCGACGCGGTTGTGGGGCCGGGAAGAAGAGGACGACACATCGCCTACGTTGTGGACACCAGGCCCGTGAAGAGCATTTATGCCCTCTGCAGGAACGTGGATACGGCGTTCATTGAAGGCATGTTCCTCTCCGCCCACAGGGAACACGCCGAGGCCAAAGGGCACCTCACCGCCGAAGAGGCTGCAAAGATCTCCGGGCGCGCTGGAGTCGCGAGCACCATTCTCGTCCATACCAGCCTGCGATATACCAACGATGAACTTCAACTGCTTGAAAAGGAAGCTTCGCAGCATTTTCCCAGCGTTCGCGTCGGGCGGGACATGGATGTCTTTGCCATCCATTATCCCGACCAGCCATCGAGACCAATCCCGTAATCCTTCGCCATCTTCACTTCGCAGGCTTCCAGGGCCAGGCAAACGGTACCGATGCCGGCTCATCCCTGCCGCATGGCAGAGTCCACGCGCTTTACTACGCCACCCATGGCTTTCAGCAGACCACTTCCATCGCCCTGTAAGGGCAGACGGGCTCGCAAAGTCCGCACCCCATGCATCGGTCCTGGTCGAAGGACATAATCATTTCAGGACGTTGCACGGAAAGTGCGCCGGTGGGACATGCCGATGTGCACGCGGTACACTGGATGCACCGTTCCCGGTGCCAGGCGACATCCAGATCGTATTTCCTGGTCAGCTCGCAGGTGACCGGCTGATCGAGCAGGTGGGTCGGGAAATCCAGCATGAGCCTCTTTTTCGTCATGAAACGCCTCCTTCGAACGGCCTTTCCACAAGTGCCTTGAACTTGACTCCGGAATCTTCCGACGGCAGCAATTCCACAGGCTCGGCAAGCAGGAACCTCCCGTTCTCGATCCACGCCTTGAGCAGTTTCGCGATTTCTTTTGCTCGCGCATAGGAAGACAGCCCGGCAGTGGGTATTCTCCTGCCGTCGATAACGATCGAACCTGATTTGAGCTCCGCGTAGGTCACCTCCCCCAGGCTTCCAGGGACACAGTTGGGATAAGCTTCACTGTAGTCCACCACTTGGGCGACAAGGTCCGAATCACTCACCGCAGTGAATTCCAGGATCTCCTCATTGAGGATCGGAATGGGGACTCCGATTCCCACAGCGAGAGTCACTCCGTACCCTGTAAAGGACGCGGCCTTAAGCCATTGAGCTGTCATCTGTTTCAAATCGCCCTTGACAGACAGAGTGCCCGCTCCGCACCGCGGGACTCCCCTGCCTGTGCGAGGCACATCGGGGTTGTGCTGAGTCCCGGGCCCCACAACGTACCCGATGCCGCCACCCAGGAAAATACGAGTGCCCATCCCGATGGTGCGGTAAAGGGGGTCGTTGAGCAACGGGCTGAGCTGTCCTGCACTGCAGTAGGAGGCGTTCTTCATTCCTGGCCTCAATACTCCCATGTACGTGTAGATCACGCGGTCCGAAAGATTCACCGCCACGTTGTAATTCTGGTAGCCATTTCGAATATTGAACAACACGGCCTCGTTCATATCCTTCTGGCAGATGAGGGTTTCCAGTTTCCTGCGCGGATAGCAATCGGTGGGAGAACCCTGAGCCGAAAGCTTCACATCGCTGCCGGAAACCAGTCTTTCGATGACGTGGGCTCCGCCGAAAGGAAACCTGCCGGGGTGGATGCTGTTTCGAGGGTCATCGGGAGGCAGTGCCGTGGCACCCAGAAAAAGATCAACCGCTGCAAACCCCGCATAAGCCGGGACTCCATCCAGCGTCACCGTTCCGCCGCCCATCTTGATGCGCGGATTCGAATGGCCGACGTTGAAGTACGCTCCAGACGAACACATGGGAGCGAAAGTCCCGGTGGTGACCACGTCCACTTCCCGGGCCGTTTTCGCAACACCCTTGTTCCTCACCACCTCAATGATTTCCTCGGCGTCGTAGACCACAGCCCTGCCTTCCCGAATCTTCTCATTGATTTCCTGTATGCTTTTAGCCATTTGGTTCTCCCGCAATCCCCTGTCAGATGAACAGAACCGGATCATTCCAGAACCGGAACCCGTTCAGGATCGACATGATCCACGGCTGCGGTTGCCTTTCCGGCCTGTGCACGCATCCGCATCCCCCTGCTGAAACGAGGACCGGCAAGGCACCTGACATCGCCGGACCTTCTCTTTTCTTCCTTGACTTCACCCTTTGTCCGAAAATAATATACTAAAATACTATAGATTCAAGATCCAATGGTCGATGTCCACTTTCTATTTGACAGAACCAGGATGAAGCTGACTACACGAAGAATTTATGAGATATTCAAATCCTGAGAGTCATGAAACGTGGGTAACCAATGCGTGGGGGGGGACTCCGGGATAAAGCGATCTCTGTATGGAGTAACGGCTCGCAGCATTTTGCCGCTTTCAGTCCTGCCCGCCCGATTACTTGGCCGCAGCCATGCTCCCCCACATGAAAGATGCAAAAGGAACCAGACAATGAAGCTGTCCACCAGAAGTCGTTATGGGACGCGTCTCATGCTCGATATGGCCCAGCATTACATGAAAGGGCCCATTCAACTGGGGACGATCGCCAAACGCCAGAACATCCCCGTGAAGTACCTCGAGCAGATCATTATACCGTTGAAGAAGGCTCAATACGTGAAAAGCGTTCGCGGCAACAAGGGAGGTCATTACCTGGCCAGGCCGCCTGAGGAGATCACGGTGGGCGAGATCGTGGCCATCCTGGAGGGCGGCCTGCGCCTCACAAAATGCACGGACGAACCGGACGCGTGTAAGCGCCACGAGGATTGTCTGACGCGCGCCGTATGGAAACAGGCTACGGATGCGATGCACGAAAAGCTCAATTCCATCACTCTTTCCGATCTTCTGAAGACGGGGGATCCGTGTGAGTACGAGATGGACACCGAGGATAATCCAACGTGACGGAAGATCGAGGAAACCGCGATCCATCTGTCTCCTTCAGACCCGTCCATCCCATCCGATTCATTGTGGAGGTTCGACGATGAAGATCCTGTCCTTATCCATCAGCCGGAACAAGGGCACCTCGAAGGTATCCATCCCCGAGGCGGTACTGAAGAAAGACCATGGCTTCGAGGGAGACGCACATGCGGGCTCCTGGCATCGCCAGCTGAGTTTTCTTGCGGCCGAGAGTATCGAACAGGCCCGGTGCAACGGGCTGGATGTATCCTTCGGCGATTTTGCTGAAAACATCGCGACGGAGGGGGTCGACTGGCAGAAGGTTCCCGTGGGAACGATGGTGCGGCTGGGAGCAACGGCCGTCGTCGAGATCACACAGATCGGCAAGGAATGCCACAAACGCTGTGCAATCTATTACAAGGCAGGAGATTGCATCATGCCCCGGGAGGGTGTTTTCGGCCGGGTTCTTGAAGGGGGTATCGTTCGTCGTGGAGATTCGATTCACATGGATACGGTGACGGATTCCGCACAGTCCCTGGATTCGAGCGCGCTCCAGCAGGAATGATGGCGTGCGGTCTTTCTGCGAGATTGTTCAGGAGGCAGGATCGAAAGGCATTTGCGGCGTGGCAGATTGAACTGGACACCCATTGTCCGCTCGAATGCCGAATGTGCATCCGCCAGGCCTCGGCGAACTTGGTACGCCGCGGATATGGATATCGAAGCCTTTCGCCGGCTTTCCAATCACTTCAACGCAGCAGAGCGGGTCGTACTCGAGGGATGGGGAGAATCGCTTCTTTATCCGAGGCCGGTGTCGGTTTAATGGGATTTTCCCTTGCCGGTGCAACCCGCTCCACTCACAACGCGATTCAGGTCCATTCCGACCTGGAAGCAACCCTGGCATCCATAAAGGAATTGAACGAAATCCGCATCGAGAGGCGATCCATTACTGCCCACCTGCACATCGTTTTTTCATGATGAAAGACAACATCGATGACTTCGCCTCCTGTCCGCCGTGGCTTCGGCGGCCGGCGTGTCCGAAATCGTCCTTGTCCACCTGGTCGTTGAGCTTTGGCAATATCTTCGCTCGGCGCTTCGAACACATCTGGAACGGGGAAGAATACGCCGATTTCAGAAGGCGCTTTGCACGGCGCAGGCAGGCTTTTCGTGAGAAGTGGTCCCCTTTCTCCCGGGCAGGACAGCGATGCATGCCCAGGCCGGGCACACCGGGTCCGGAACCTCCTTCGCCGTGCATGGCCTGCCACAAGATGCTTGAAGTCTGACGCTTCTTGCTTATCCTCGATAATGCAGCCGGCAGAGGATGGGCAGGTCCCCTGCCAGCTTCCGCGCCTCCCTTTCGACTTTATCATGTTCCCTGGGGTTGTGTATGATCCCTTCAAGCACAATGTGGCTGCCGTCATAGTCGGCGTCCAGGGTCGGTATGAAAAGGCGCGGATTGGTGAGCAGTCCCGCCTTGATTCTGCCTGCGGCCGCCTTCATTTCCAGGGACTTTCGAGCCTGCGGGGTATTCCGGCGTTCCCTCGCAACAAGCAGCTCCCTCACGATGGACACGACATCTTCGAGAGGCTGGAAACCCGTATCGAAAACCATGTCGTACTCGGAAGGGTCGTCCCACCGTCCTCCATAAAGAGCGTTGCAGAATCCTGAGCGTTCCCGGTCCGTCTTCTCGGCGAGCCATCTCGCCGTGGCCATGTCCACCGCGTCCCGCGCCATGATCCGCTCGACCCGTGCATCCATGGAAGCAACCACGTGAATCCTCAACGCATGGGGAACACCCTTGAGAACCCAATTGCCGCCTCGTCCCATGATAACCACGTTGTCCCTGGCCGCGTATTCAAGAATGACGCTCTGAATGAGTGCTCCAAAGCCCCGGAAGGACCAGTCGAAGCGCTCCCAGATGCTGGGTCGGCTCTCATCCAGTTCCCTGCTCCACTCCTCCCACTTGTGGCCCGCCCTGCTGATATCGGACATTATCTTCTGCTTATCGATGTATTCGTAGCCGTTCAAGCTGGCCACCGCCTGGCCGATTTCCTGTCCACCGCTCCCGAACTCTCTCGATACGGTCAAGATCGCCATAGTCAGATCACCCAGCCTTTCCATGCCCGGCAGACGATTCAGCCACTTCGTGAACCCCTTTCTCCTTTTCAAGCCTGGCCATTCTCTGCAAACAAAGCTTGCCCACAACAATGACTCCAACGGCAAACGCTCCTTCAATGGAATATTGAACCACAGTGGTCGGAGTCAATATCGTAGCCATGATGGGATCCGTAATGATCATCTCGCCGCCCACCTTTCCGAGAATTGCGGCTCCCAGGTAGATAATGACGGGATACCTGTCCATCAGCATGGACAAGAGGTTGCTCGTGAAGACAACAAAGGGGATGCTCAACCCCAGGCCGAAAAGCAGAAGGAAGAGGTTGCCGTGAGAAGCTCCGCCCACCGCCAGCATGTTGTCGACGGCCATCGTGATGTCGGCGATGACAATGATCCTGACGGCCTGAGCGATGGAGGAGGCCTCCTTTTGTTCGGTATCTCCCGGCGCTCCTTCCACGAACAGCTTGACGGCAATCCAGGTGATGAGCGCCCCGCCTACGAGTTTGATATACCTGACCTGCAGCAGTTGAGACACGAAGAAGGTGATGATCACTCTCAAAATGACCGCCGCCGCCGCACCGAAGATGATTCCCTTCTTGCGCTGATGCCTGGGCAGGGATCGGACGGCCATGGCTATGACAACGGCATTGTCCCCTGCAAGGATCAGGTCGATAACCACAATGCTGAGAAGGCGAGACAGGAAATCCAGATCGAAACTGATACTGCCGAACATCCCGAGATCCAAGTGCGGTTATCCTCCTCTGATATCATGGACAAGGGTTGAAAGACAGGACCCGCGGAATATCGATGGGCGGTCCGCGGGCCTCCCGGGATCATCTCACAATCACAACCGAACAGCCGGCGTGGCTGGAAACTCGCGACGAAACACTGCCGACGAAGAACTTCTCGGCTCCGTGCCTTCCGTGCCAATCCACCACGATGATATCGACGTTCTCCTCATCGGTGAATTCGACCATTTCATCCGCGGCGCTACCGACGCGGACTTCCGTTCTGACCTTCAGGGCTCCCCTTTCCACTTCCTTGAGGACCTGGTTCGGAATCTCAGCCGTTTGCCGATGGAGGATGTCATCCATAAGGGAAAATTCCGAGCCTGCAACTCCCAGGGGACATACCGGTTGAGTCACTCTCAGAAGAACCGGTTCGGATACGGCACCCCCGGCGAGGTTCACGGACTTCTCCAAAGCCTTCTTTGACGGCTTCGAACCGTCATAGTAGACCCGGCACAGGCTGCCTGCAACCTTCTTTTTTCCGTAAAAGCCGCAGATCACAGCATCATCTGCATTCGGACGGAATTCCCGGAAAACCCATGCGGGGCATCTTCTGCCGATCCTGCTGCGATCAGAGCTTGGAGGCGGGAACAGGATGCCTCCGAAAACCAGGGAGGCTGTAACCAGCGTCCACAAGATGTTCAGGCCCCGGCCTGCCAGAAAGGCAACAGCAGGTCGCCTGCCGCCCAGCCTTGCCAGGTCGGTGAACTTCGTATCGAGCCAGATGCTGCAGAACGCAGGGCCGAATCACCACGTTCGCAGACCTCCGAGCATGCTCCTCGTGGCACGCACGGTTGTGGAGTTGAGCAGGAACGAAAATACCAGGGACGAGATCATGAATCCGACAACGAGCTTGAGAAACCTGAACAAGATATCGAGCAGTCCCGGCTTTTCCACTCCCGGACCGGTCCGCCCCTTGAAAGTCCAGACGATGGCCAGGATGAACGCCGCGACAATCGACCCACTCCTATCCAGCGTTCCTCCAAGCCATGCACCCACCGCAACATCCGGGCCGTTCCCACAACAACGCCATTTGGCATCAACAACGATAGGGGTAGGGACGGCGCATTGGCTTGCGCCGTCCCTACCCCTATCGTTGTGATTTTCGTGGGAATGATGTCGTTGCGGGGTATTCCACCTTTGTGCGACAACTGTCCGGGTATGCGTTAATGAGAAAATGCCGGAACTGTTTGGCCCGTTTATTCGGAGACCGGCTGATATAACCCTGGCTCGACCTATTCTCATAGTCGCTGGTGAGCCCCGGCTCATGGAGGTTCGCCGGAAGAACCGAAGTTGATTCGGGTGGAGCAGAAGGACAGGCGAGATGTGCCGTTGCATTCCCGAAGCCAGGGCGGCGGCGCAATGCAACAAGTCTGAACACGTCTAATGCAGTGTATGCCTGGCCGCCGTGCCTCCCTGGAGCGATCCACGGCAGTACTGCCGCCACCGGACTCGATGCCTCACCCGGGCACGCGCCAGGGAAGCCCGCGGAAGCCGTGACTACACGCCGTCAAACCCGGAAGATCCACGTGAAGACTGACTGCCCACAGCCTCGGATTTCGGCGTCGACCGCACCTCCTCCACAACTTGCGGCGCGAAGCGGGAGGGGTCAGCCCGCTCCACATTGCTGCTCTCTTCCTGTAACGACACCGACACCCTCAGTCTCTAATTTGCCCGGGTTACCTTCTTCAGAACCGGCTTGACGCTCTGCTCCTGCCTGATCTGCTCCATGAGGGTACTGGCCTTGCCGATATCCTCCACGGGCTGCAGCTGTACGACATAGAGCTGTCCGAGCTGGGGATGGACGGAGGGGGTGATGATTACACTGTAACCTTTCTTCTGCAGATTGCGCTGCATGTCCTCCGCATTCTTCTTCTCCTTGAATGATCCCACCTGGACGGCATACAGGGTCTTGCCGGCCGCGGGAGGTCGGGACGCCGAAGGTTCGGCCTTTGGCTGCCCGACTTGAGGTGCCCTGGCTGCCGGTGCAGGAGCCACTGATGCGACCTGTTCCTTCACCTGCGGGGGCGGGGCAGAGGGAACCGCAGTTCCTCCCTTGGATTCCCCTTCTTGAGTCGGAACAACGGCGCCACCAGCCACAGGCGGTGCCTGTCCCGAAACAGTGCTTGATTCGCCGGATGCGGGCTGAACAGGCCGAGCCGGTTCCCTCACCTGTTGGGCGTCATAGCCTGTGCGGGGAGCCAGCAGATGACCTTCAGGCGCTGCCGCGGGCTTTTCGGCTCCGGGAACGCCGGCTGGCGGGGACGCCGCCGTACCCGTGACGGAAGCCAGACTGGTTGCGGCCTCATCGGTGGGCTTCGCCGTGGAGGGTTCGGAGGTGGACAGGTCTTCGGCCATGGGAGCAGGAGGCTTCGGGATGCCTTTTACCAGCATGCCTTTGTCACTCGAAGGTTTGGACGCATCCCTGCTTTTCGAGTGATGCACCACAAAGGGTGTGATGACCACGAGCAAAATGAGAGCCAGCGCGGCCCAAAGCAGGACCCTCACCTGCGGGCGCTTCCCTGGTGACCGCATGTTTTTCTGCACAAAGACCTTCTTCTGCATCTGCATCCCTCCTAACCCGTGCTTCGAGCCCTCGCAAAAGCCCTGTGGAACCCGGGAAGAGCTCTCTCGATCGTCTGGTCATCCACACAATAAGCGATCCGGAAATGACCGGGCCCGCCGAATCCGCTTCCCGGCACCACCAGGATGTTTTCTTCCTGAAGAAGTCTGACGAAGGCGACGTCATCGGGAATGGGACTCCTGGGGAAGAGATAAAAGGCCCCCTTTGGCACGACCAGTTCATAGCCCGCCGCCTTCAGGCTGCTCACAAGCCTGTCCCGCTTTCGGCGATAGATGTCGGTGTCCACGCAGATGCCCTGCAGCTCGACGATCAGCCTCTGCATGAGAACGGGTGCATTCACGAACCCGAGAATCCTGTTGGCAAGGGAAAGTGCACCGACGACCTTCGAGATATCCTGGGTGTACGGACTGACGGCAACAAAACCGATTCTTTCACCAGGCAGGGACAGGTCCTTGGAATATGAAGTGGTGATCAGGGTGTCTGCATAATAGTTGAAAATACAGGGCACCGTGCAGCCGTCGTACACGATCTTCCTGTACGGTTCATCGGATACCAGGTAGATGGTATGGCCGTTCTCCCGGCTTTTTTGCACAAGCAGCTCCCCGAGCTGCCGGAGTTCGCCTTCGGAATAGATCTGTCCCGTGGGATTGTTCGGAGAGTTGATCAGTACGACCTTGGTTCCTGGGCTGATGGCTCGCTCCATGGCTTCGATATCGAGTGAGAAATCGTCCCTGGTCGGAACGGTCTTGAGTGTGCCTCCGTGGTTGTCGGCATAGAACCCGTATTCCACAAAGAACGGGGCGGGGACAAGCACTTCGTCGCCCGGGTCGAGCAGCGATTTCAGGATGATGTTGAGACCTCCGGCGGCGCCACAGGTGGCGATGATGTGCTCCCCCGAAATGGAAACACAGTATTCCCGGCACAGATAAGCCGAGACGGCTTCCCTTGTTTCCAGGAGGCCGGCGTTGGGCATATACCCGTGCATTCCAGGTCTATCTTGAGCTATGATCTCCTGAAGCTTTCTCTTGACGATTTCCGGAGGAGGCACGTTCGGGTTGCCCAGGCTGAAGTCGTAAACATTGTCGTTGCCATGGATCTGTTTGAGACGCGCTCCCTCTTCAAACATCTTGCGAATCCAGGATGAACTTTCCATGAACTGGAGCATTTTTCGTGCAACGGCCATTTTTCTTTTTCCTCGTGCACTAAAGAAGAAACTATCCAGATGGGGCTTATGTTCAATGAAGGGCCAGAACTTTGAATCAGAGCCACTATAAGGGAAACCATCAAACACATGCAAGTCTTAAAGCTCGACCGTTCAGCACCCCATGCCGCGAATCGCCACTACCCACGACTTTTCCCGCCCGGGATCCCGGCCGGTGATGGTCCCGCTCACCGGTTCCACACTGATTGCCCCGTCCGCAGCCGTATCGTTCACTTCGACCTCTCCCGACAGGGAATCCATGTTGATCCTGGAAAACTCACTTCTTTGAGAACCTGTTGAGAGCCTGTCTTTATTCCATCGTGTCACAGAGGAAGCATTGCCGAGGGATGATCGAGAGTATTTCAAACAGGGAATTGGCGAACAATACCGATGAAAAGGCGTCGCACGAACGGGATTTCCAGCGTTCGATATTCCGCTGTTCTTACACTTGGTGGATCAAAGAAGAGGCGACCGGGGCAGGGCGAGAAACAGAAGCACACCCACCCGCACCCGGCATCCGAATCCGAAGGCTCCGATTCTCCGCGTTCCGGAATCAGGGCATAAAATAAGGTTCTTCCGGCAAACACACCCGCAACAACGTCGTTTGGCATCGATCCTTTGCGTAAAAAGCACCGGATGTGTGAAAGGCACGAGGGAGGACTCATTTACCGGATGAACCTGAAATAATCGACGGGAATCGCCCTTCACCATGTTTTCGCCCAATCGAATGAATCCAGGGCGGACCGATTCCTCGCCGATTTTCCGAACTGTTCCGGGAATTTCTCAATTGGGAGCTTCAGTGCCGGTAATATGCCTGTGGATGGAACGAGCTGCCTTCTTGCCCTGCCCCATGGCACTGATCACGGTTGCGGCTCCCGAAACGATGTCCCCCGCTGCGTAGACTCCCGACTTCGAGGTTGCCATGGTCTCCTGGTCCACAATGATGGTGCCGTGCCTGGAAACCTCGATTTCCGGCGATGTCTGCGGAACCAGCGGGTTGGGGCGGTTGCCGATGGAAATAATCACCACGTCGGCGGGCACTACAAATTCACTGCCCTCGACAGGAACGGGTCTGCGCCTGCCCGAGGCGTCTGGTTCTCCCAGTTCCATCCTGATGCATTTCACTCCCGTAACCCTGTTTTTTCCGTCCGTCAGGATAGACACCGGGTTGGTAAGCAGATGGAAGACGACCCCCTCCTGCTCCGCATGATGAATTTCCTCGTTGCGTGCCGGCATCTCGGTTCGGCTCCGACGGTACACAATGGTCGACTTTGCACCCAGCCTGAGAGCAGTCCTGGCCGAATCCATGGCCACGTTGCCTCCGCCCACCGTCACCGCCTGGCGCGGACGGATGGGGGTGGTGCCATGCCTTGGAAAATCGTAGGCTTTCATGAGATTCGCCCGGGTGAGAAATTCGTTAGCGGAAAACACACCGATCGAGTTTTCCCCCGGGATGCCCATAAACATCGGCAAGCCGGCTCCAGTGCCGATAAACACTGCATCAAAGCCCTGTTCCAGGAGCTGGTCGATCGTTTCCGTCTTCCCGATTACATAATCGGTGTAGATCTTCACACCCATCTTCATCAGCCCCCTGATTTCGTGCTGGACGATCTCCTTGGGCAGGCGGAACTCGGGAATGCCGTACATGAGGACTCCTCCCGCCAGATGCAAGGCCTCAAAAACAATGACATCATGGCCCCACCGGGCCAGGTCTCCCGCCACCGTAATCCCGGCAGGTCCCGCACCCACGATAGCCACCCTCTTCCCGCTGGGAGGCGCCTTGACCGGGTCGGGAACTCCACCCTTCTTCCGCGCATAATCGGCCGCAAAACGTTCGAGTCTGCCGATGGCTACTGGCTCGCCTTTCTTGCCGAGAATGCATTTCGACTCGCACTGGCTTTCCTGAGGGCATACCCTTCCGCAAACGGCTGGCAGAGCGTTTTGCTCCTTCAACTTGATCAGCGCATCGATATACCTGTTTTCGGCGATGAGCCGAACGAAGGCGGGGATGTTTATATTGACCGGGCAGCCTTCGACACAACCCGGCTTCTTGCAGTTCAGGCAGCGCGAAGCCTCGAGCCTGGCCGTCTCCTCGGAATACCCGAGCGGTACCTCCTCGAAATTATGACGCCTGCGCCTCGGATCCTGTTCAGGCATCGGCTGTCGAGGAACCTTCACCCTGGGGGACTTTTTTTCTGTGCCGGAAGGCTTATCGGACTCTATCTCGCTATCGTGATTCATCAGAAACCTCTCCAATACGGTCTTTCAGTCGCCGTGGCAGGCGCATCCCGCGCCACCCGCATGTTTGTGATGACCTTCCGTTCCCTCAACACCCTGGGACATCGATTCGATTTCCTCCCGGACATAGGCTCCACGGCGTGAAAACAGCTCATCCCAGTCCACGGCATGACCGTCGAAAATCGGTCCATCCACACAGGCGAACCTCGTCACTCCATCGATCGAAACGCGACATGCCCCGCACATACCCGTCCCATCCAGCATAATGGGATTCAGCGCGACATACAGAGGAATACCATAGGAGCGGGTCCTTTCGGCAGCGACCCGCATCATGAAGGTGCAGCCCACGGCAACGAACATAGAAATTGCGGTTCCGCCACCGGCCAGTCGTTCAAACACATGCTGCACTCCGCCCCTGGTGCCTCGAGTACCGTCCTTGGTGGCAACAATCAGTTCGTCGGATACCGACTCGAGTTCCTTTTCCATGAAAAGCAGGTAATGGCTCGCAGCCTCGATCACGCAGATCACGCGGTTGCCGGCCTGTTTCAGAGCGCGCGCGATGGGGTATATGGCTCCTATACCGTAACAGCCTCCTCCCAAAACCACTGCACCTTCCTTCTTTTCGATGGGAAAAGGCAATCCCAGAGGCCCGCTGACGTGAGCGACCCGATGGCCGGGTTTCAACATTGCGGCTTCCCTGCTCGACCTTCCGACCTCCTCGATCACCAGGCTGATGGTCCCCGCTTCTGCATCCCAATCGACAAGAGTATAGGGTGTACGTTCTGAGGTGTCCTTCACCATCATCATTACGAACTGGCCGGGCCTGGCATGCCGTGCAATGTGCGGAGCTCGAAGGGTGACCAGGCGGAAGTTGGGAATCACTTCTTCAGCCTTCGTGACGTCGAATCCGCCATCGGATTCCGGAAGTGAGACTTCGAAAGACTTCGGAAGCCCAAAGGCATCCAGCGCACAGACCGTATCCACGATATGGTGGCCTCTGAACAAGGCCGGCAGGTCATCGAGGCTTTGCCTCGGGTTTCCGCAAAAAGGCTTCAAAGCCGGATCACCCTTGATCTCGGAAGTAACAGCATCGACTTCCTCGTAGTCGAATCCTTCAAAATTCAGCGCCCGGCCGAGATCTCGAACAATCGTCCATTCCCATCGCGCCTCCCCGGGCGGGGAAACCGCCGCAGAAAGCTTTCGCACCAAACCTTCGGCATTGCGATAGGTGCCGCTGACTTCCGGTAGGACAGCGACGGGAAAAAGGACATCCGCAGCGCGGCTCGCCGACGAGGGCAGGAAATCGATGACCACGATGTATTCCAGCCTCGCAAGAGCATCCTCTTCCAGGAATGCGCCCGCCAGGACGGCGGCCTTGAACTTCCCGTCAAGGATTTCAGCCATCAGGCTTGCCGGGTAGAGTGCATCCCCTCCCTGTCCTGCCGGTACATAGCCCATCTTAGCATCCATGGCCTTTGCCAGTTTTTCATAGAGAAACCTGTCCTCCCGGCTGCATGCCTCATTGACCAGGATGGCCAGATTCCCGCAATACCCTTTCAGACGCTCCGCCGCGCCGGCAATGGCCGAATCCCAGTCAGTTCCGATCTGTTCCCCGGCCTCTTTCACCATCGGCCTGGCCAGGCGGCCCGGACTCGCAGCCAGTTGCACAAATGCAAATCTACCCAGAGCACAGAGGCGGGATTCCCTTTCAAATGCGGTCATGACGGAGGCAACAGCCTGCCCATCCTTGACACGGATATCCAACGGGCAACCCTCCGGGCAGATGGAACACGCGGACCGCACACTTCGATCCGGTTCTCCGTACCATCTTGCGAAACGGTCCGTCAAAGTACCGGTCGGACAGATATCGATGCAGGCGCCGCAAAAAGTGCAGCCGGAATACACGTGGCTCTTGTGGAAAGCCGTTCCCGGCCTGGCCCACCTTCCCCGGTTGATGATGCTTATTGCGGGTTTGCCGTGGATCTTCTCGCAGATCCGCGTGCATCTCCCGCACAGAATACAGAGGTTGTAATCCCTGTCCATGAAGGGATCGTTGCGTTCCACGTTGTGGGCTGAATAAAGGGTGGTGAGTTCAAGATCCCTGGGTCCGGCATCGAGTGCCATGTGGCGAAGGGTGCATTCCTCCCGGTTGCTGCAAAAGCCACAGCGCGTGGTTCGCCCCGCCTTGCTCGCCCTGGGACGGTACTGCTCGCACAATTCGCGATCTTCGCAGACCAGGCAGGAATTGGGATGACCGGAAAGCATCAATTCGAGTATGCGTCTTCTGAGGGTCACCAGTTCTTCGGTCTGAGTCTTCACCACCATGCCGTCGGCAGCGGGAGTCGTACAGGATGTCGGGAAGCCCCGTATTCCCTCGATCTCCACGATGCACATCCTGCACGCGCCGTATGGAGTCAAATCCTTGTGATCACAAATGGTGGGGATAAATATCCCCGCCGATCTGGCGGCTTCAAGGACCGTTTCCCCCCCCTCGACCACAACCGGCCGGCCATCGATGGTCAATCTGACATTACCCATTTATTCTTCCTTGTTATGCATGTTAAGCGAAACAGGCAGGCAGCAAAGAAACCAAACCGTCTCTTTTCACTCAACGATCACTGAACCGAACTTACATGCCTGTCGGCAGGAACCACACCGAATGCAGACTTCCTGGTTGATCTGGTGGGGTTTCTTCTTCGCCCCGACAATGGCTTCCACGGGACATACCTGAACGCAGGCCCGGCACCCGGTACATTTTTCCTGATCAATCCGGAAGGATATCAACTCCCTGCATACCCCGGCCGGGCATTTCCCGTGCTCGATGTGCACCAGGTACTCGTCCTCGAAGTGGCGAAGCGTCGTGAGAACGGGATTGGGAGCTGTCTGGCCCAGTCCGCATAGCGACGTCCTCTTCACCGTGTCACCGATCAACCTCAGTCTGTCGATGTACTCTGGAGTTCCCCTGCCCTCGCAGATATCCGTGAGCATGCGCAGCAGATGCTGCGTACCCATCCTGCACGGAACGCACTTGCCGCAGGATTCGTTCTCGGTGAACGTGAGGAAGTAACGCGCGACATCCACCATGCACGACTCGTTGTCGATGACGATCATTCCTCCTGAACCCATGATGGAACCCGCGCTGGCAAGGTTTTCGTAATCCACCGGAATATCAAGCAGCGCTGCGGGGATGCAGCCCCCCGAAGGTCCGCCTGTCTGAACAGCCTTGAATTCCCGCCCATCGGGAACCCCGCCCCCGATCTCCTCGATGATCGTACGCAGGGAAATACCCATTGGAACCTCGATCAGTCCCGTTCGGCTTATTTTCCCGGCCAGGGCAAACGTCTTTGTCCCTCTGCTCTTTTCTGTCCCGTAGGCTGCGTACCAGTCAGCCCCCTTTTCAAGGATAGCCGAAACGGATGCCAGGGTTTCGACGTTGTTGATGTTCGTGGGTTTTGCGAACAGGCCGGATATGGCCGGAAAGGGAGGCCGGGACCTGGGCATGCCCCGCTTGCCTTCAATGCTCTGCATGAGTGCGGTTTCCTCGCCGCACACAAAGGCTCCTGCCCCCTTCTTTATCTTAATATCAAAATTGAACTCGGAACCGAGAATCTTCTGCCCCAGAAACCCCTTATCCTTCATCTGCCCGATCGCAAGCTCGATGCGCTCGATGGCAAGAGGATATTCAGCCCGGCAATAGACATAGCCCTGCTCGGCCCCGATGGCATAACCAGCTATCACCAATCCTTCGAGGACTGCGTGAGGGTCTCCCTCCAGAACCGACCGATCCATGAATGCGCCCGGATCCCCTTCATCCGCATTGCAGATCACGTACTTCCGATCCCCGGCGGCATTCCTGGCAAAACTCCACTTCTGCCCGGTGGAAAAACCCGCTCCCCCTCGACCTCGAAGCCCCGATGCCTTCACTTCCTCTACGATCTCGTCGGGGTTCATGCCCACAACCCTGGCAAGACCCGAATATCCCCCCCTGGCGATATAGTGATCGATGTTCGTGGGATCGATGATTCCGCAGTTCCTCAACACGATTCGCACCTGGCGGCTGATCATGGGCAGTTCATCAAAAACGGGCACTCCGTCCAGGGCAGGCCCCCCCATTACTGCAAGAGCGTGCGACGTGACGGGCCGTCCTTCTATCACATGGGACTCGACCAACTCGGGCACCATCCGAGGTTCAACTCCCTGGTAAAGAACACGGCACCCGTCCACTGCCATCACTTCGACCAATACCTCCGCAAAGCAAAGTCCCAGGCATCCAACCTGGACAAGCTCCACATTCTTGTCCGCGGACCGCTTCGCCAACTCCTCGCGAAAAGCGTTCATCACCTCGAGCGCTCCGGCAGCCCGTCCGCAGGTTGCGGAACCCACCAGGATGCGAGTCTCACCCGCGCGGGAGAACCTGTCCCATTCCGATCGTGCTTTCTCACGAATCTTTTCGAAGTTCATTTACTTTCCTCGATCAGCTTTTCCGTCTTCTTGGAAGTCATTCGGCCATACACCTTGTCATCCACTACCACAACGGGTGCAAGCGCACAGGAACCGAAACAGGCAACCCGTTCCAGGCTGTACTTCCTGTCATCGGTGGTCTCCCCGGGTCCGATCCCGATCTTCCTCATGAGCGACTCGAGGATGAGTCCGCTGCCTCGAACATGGCAGGCCGTTCCCTGGCAGACCTTGATGTGATGGTCTCCCGGAGGATGAAACCTGAACTGTGCATAAAAGGTGGCCACTCCGAATATATCGTTTTCAGAAAGGTCCAGGTATGCCGCAACCTCTTCGATTGCCTCCTGGGGGAGATAAGACAGATGATCCTGCACATCCTGCAAAATCGGGATCAGGTTCTCCCGGCTTCTCTCATACCGGGACATGATCCTCTCGACTTCCCAGTTTTCACCAGCCACATCCATGTCATGACTCCATTTGTATTTTCTCGTGCCGAATCGGCGGACGCACAGCACAATCCGCTCCCCGCCTCTCCGTCTTCAATGATCCACTTCCTAACACCGGAAGCATATAGTCCATGAATTCGCTTCTCGCAATACAGATTGACCTGTCCGCGACCTTTCACGGTTTACCGATAAAACCGGCTCTTTTCATAACAACTGCACGGATTTTCGTCAATTCAAAGCTCAATGCCCGACCGTCGACCTGAACTTGCCCTTGAAATGGACTCCTTTTTGGGTGTATATTGACCCTCGATTTGGGAACAGACTTCAATTCCGTTTGACCTCTATTCAACTGCCAGGCTGGACAGCTCAAATCCCGGATTGGAGCCGGTACTCTAAAGGGCTTGATCCGGTTTCTCCCCAGTGCAACTCTTTCCTCCTGCTTCTCCGGCATTCCCGATCCCATCTAAATCGCACTTTTCCGTATCCTCAGTCCCATTCTCCACATCCGCCAGAAGCTCCAGAACACCCGTTTTTCCGACCACCCCGCTTCCGGCCGCGGGGAAGCCGGATTGTATCGGTTCCTGCAGTTCCTCGGACAGGAGGCGAAACCAGCACCTTTGACGGCAAGTCAGGAGCAGCCATGTTACTCAAGGAAAACGGCAACGGGACAATCGGTTCAGTCCTGATTATCGGTGGAGGGATCGCCGGTATTCAGGCCTCCCTGGACCTTGCCAATTCAGGCTACCATGTTCATCTCCTTGAAAAAGGCCCCGCCATCGGCGGGGGTATGGCACAGTTGGACAAGACCTTCCCCACCAACGAATGCGCCATGTGAATTATCTCTCCAAAGCTGGTCGAGGTCGGCCGGCATCTCAACATCCATCTTCTCACCAACTCCGTGCTCGAGAACCTGAGCGGCGAGGAAGGGCGTTTCCTGGCTACAATCACCCAGAAGCCCCGTTACATCCACCTGGACAGGTGCATATCCTGCGGAGCCTGTGCCGAGAAGTGTCCCAGCGTGGTCATCGACGCCTACAATGCCGGTCTTGGAAAACGCAAGGCTGTTTTCAAGTACTATGCACAGGCCATCCCATCGGGTTACTCCATCGATGCGGAAAACTGTCGGCAGCTCGGGCACGGCAAGAAATGCGGCATTTGCGCCAAGGTCTGTCCGGCGGACGCCGTGGACTACGAACAGAAGGAACAGCAACTGGAACTCGAAGTGGGCGCCGTCATCCTGGCCACGGGTTTTCACGCTTTCGATCCCAGCCGCTTCGATACCTACAGCTACGCCGACCATCCCAACGTCGTAACGGCCCTCGAGTTCGAACGGCTCCTCAGCGCAGGCGGACCGACTTCGGGGCACCTGGTTCTGCCTTCTCACCTCGAGAGGCAGCAGGAGGCTGCCGAACTGGACAAGGAAATCAAGAAGGTCGACCGGCAGCTGAAACAAACCGAGGAAAAGCAAGGCAAAACGACGGGCGAACCCGAAAACCCTGCCGCATCCGGCGAAGCACGGGACGAGCAAGTGCGGCAGCGGGCAGCCCTGACCGCGCGCCTCGCCGAAATGCGCAGTCGCATGGCCTTTATTGAAGCCATGAAGTCTCGTGCCCATGAACCTGCAAGGATCGCATGGCTCCAGTGCGTCGGATCGAGGGACATCAACCGGTGCGACAACGGCTACTGTTCGGGGGTCTGCTGCATGTATGCCGTCAAGGAGGCGGTCATTGCCCGGGAACACGCGGGAGGCGAACTCGATGCCGCCATCTTCTTTATGGACATGCGCACCTACGGGAAGGAGTTCGAGCAGTATTACAACCGTGCCCGTGAAAATGGAATCCGCTTCGTACGATCCAGGATCCACAGTATAGAGCCCGTCAGCGATTCGGACAGTCTCAGTTTGACCTATGCCACCGAATCCGGAGAAATGGTGGAAGAGGAATTCGACATGGTTGTCCTGTCCGTCGGGCTCGAATCCTCCACTGAGGTCCGGGGGCTCGCCGACCGGCTCGGAGTCCAGCTGAATCAGTACAACTTCGCTCTAACCGGCAGCTTTACCCCCGTGGCTACATCGCGCCCCGGCATCTATGCGTGCGGGATTCTGCAGGGGCCCAAGGATATTCCACTGTCCGTCATGGAGGCTTCGGCTGCCGCGGGGGCCGCGGCATGCAGCCTTGCGGATTCCCGCCACTCCCTGGTGAGGGAAAAGACCTTTCCCGAGGAAAAGGATGTCCGTGGAGATCCCCCCCGCATCGGTGTCTTCGTCTGCAACTGCGGGGTCAATATCTCGAGCGTGGTGAGGGTGCCGGAGGTCGTCGAGTACGCGAAGACATTGCCCAATGTCGTTTACGTTCAGGAAAACCTTTTTTCCTGTTCACAGGACGCGCAGGACAAGCTGGTCGCCGTCATCGGAGAGCAAAACCTGAACCGGGTGGTCGTGGCGGCGTGTTCTCCACGCACCCACGAACCGCTCTTCCAGGAAACCATCCGCAACAGTTCCCTGAACAAGTACCTGTTCGAACAGGCCAACATTCGTGACCAGTGTTCATGGGTGCACGCCGCCGACCGTGACGCCGCAACAGAAAAGGCCAAGGATCTCGTCCGGATGGCGGTTTCGAGAGCTTCGCTTATCGAGCCGCTTCCCATGCCTTCCGTGCCGGTTACCCAGTCCGCCCTGGTCATCGGGGGTGGCGTCTCCGGCATGGTCGCCGCACTCACCCTCGCCAGGCAGGGATTCAAGGCGTGCATCGTCGAACAGGCCGATTGTCTCGGCGGACACGCCCTCAAACTCAAAAAGACATGGAAAGGCGAGGACGTGCCCTCGTACGTGAGCGCACTCGTAAAGGAGGTCCAGGCACATCCAGACATCGACGTTCACCTCGGCTGCCGAGTCATGAGTACATCCGGGTACCTGGGCAATTTCAAGACGGTGGCGGGCGCTGACGGAGACAACGGAACCCGTGAAATCGAACATGGAGTGACCATCATTGCAACCGGCGCCCATTCTATCCGTCCCGACGAATACCTGTACGGGAGGAATCCACGTGTGTTCAGATGGCACGATCTCGACGCCGCCTGGGAATCTGACGTGGTCAGGAATGCTTCGAGCGCCGTTTTCATCCAGTGCGTGGGTTCGAGGGAACCACAGAGGCCGCACTGCAGCAAGATCTGCTGCACCTTCGCGGTGCAGAAGGCCGTAGAACTCAAGGAGCTTCATCCCGACATGGATGTGTATGTGCTCTATCGCGATATCCGCACCTTCGGAGAACGAGAGGACCTCTACAAGGAAGCCAGGCGCCGTGGAGTCGTCTTCATCCGGTATGACCTCGATCATAAGCCCCTGGTGAGCGAGTCGGACGGTGGAGGGCTGCAGGTCACGGTCATGGATCATGTCCTCCGGCGTCCGGTTGTTCTGGAACCGGATTTTATCACGCTGTCGACGGCCATCGAGACCCGCGGAGCCGAAGCGCTGGCTCAGCAATTCAAGGTGCCTCTCAGCCAGGACGGCTTCTTTCTCGAAGTGCATATGAAGCTTCGGCCTGTCGATTTCGCCACGGACGGCATTTTCGTCTGCGGCCTCGCTCATTATCCCAAGTCCATCGACGAAAGCATCGCCCAGGCTCAGGCCGCCGCCGCGCGCGCCGCGACGGTTCTCAGCCGGAAGACGATCGAGGTGGAAGGGATTGTTTCGAGTGTGGACGAGGCGCTGTGCCGAGGCTGTGGCAAGTGCATCGAAGTCTGCCCTTATGGGGCGCCCCGGCTCGTGGAGAAAGCCGAAGGGGTATTCGTTTCGCAGATTCAGGAAGCCCTCTGCAAGGGGTGTGGTGCGTGCGCCGTTGCATGCCCCACCACCGCCGCAACCATCCGGCATTTTAATGATCGGGAGGTACTGGCCATGGTTGAGGCAGCCCTCTGCGAATGAGGCCGCAGCCATGCCGTTTCGGCGGTGATCGCCGCATGCACTCCGGTTTGCCCGGTGCAGGCCGGCCTCAGGGCGGACGCATGGAACTTTGCTTAAGAGAAGTGGAAGGAAAGACATCATGAGTGCTGAGTTCGAGCCCAGAATCATCGCATTTTGCTGCAACTGGTGCGCATATGCCGGCGCGGACCTCGCAGGCGTCAGCCGGATCCAGTATCCGCCCAATATAAGGGTCATACGCGTCATGTGTTCGGGCCGGGTTTCCCCCGATTTCATCCTCAAGGCCTTTCAGTTGGGGGCGGACGGCGTTCTGGTAAGCGGCTGACACATAGGTGACTGCCATTACCTGGATGGTAATGAGAAAGCAAGACGGATCGTGGATATGACACGTGAGCTGCTCGGCCTGATGGGAATAGACAATGACCGCCTGGCACTCGAATGGGTTTCTTCGGCGGAGGGGGCGCGTTTCGCCGAAATCGTCACATCTTTTACGAACAGGATAAGAAAGCTCGGGAAATCTCCCCTTGGAGTAGCGGCATGAATATCGATGAAGCTGTAAAGACCTATCAGACGTATTACTGCCTCGACTGCGGGGTATGCACAGGAAGCTGCCCGGTTTCCCGGGTCCTGCCTACGTTTTCTCCCCGTATCATCGTGGAGAAGGCGCTTTTTGAGCTGGGGGACGAACTGCTCCACGACCGCGAACTCTGGTCGTGCCTCACCTGTGGCCGATGCTTCGAACGCTGCCCGACAAACATCAATTTTCCCGAGTTCATGCGCAGTCTCCGCGAGGAGGCTGCAAGGCTCGGTACTGCTCCCGTGCTTTCCCACCACGGGATGCTCCAGACCATCATGGAGCTTCAGACGCAGGGCATCCAACAGAAGAAGACCGCCTGGGCGAGGGAGGCCGGCAGGATCGCCGACAAGGGGGATACCTTCTTTTTTGTGGGCTGTATGCCCTACTTTGACGTGATCTTTCGGGAAATCGGCGTGGACAGCCTTTCGGTGAGCCGCAACGTCATCAGGATACTGAACGGCGCGGGGATCGAGCCCGTTGTTTCGGATGAAGAATCCTGCTGCGGCCACGACATGCTCTGGAATGGCAGGTTTGACACGTTCAAGACGCTGGCCGCCCGCAATGTCGAACTGATCAGGGCGTCGGGAGCCAAGCGCGTGGTCTTCAATTGCCCCGAGGGTTATTACACCTTCAAGCATCATTATCCCCAGTATCTGGGCAACCTGGGCTTCGAGGTCGTTCATTTCTTCGATTTCGTGGAGACCATGCTTGCCGACGGAGCTCTCAAGCTCAATAACGGCGGATCTGTCTACACGTACCACGACCCCTGCAGGCTTGGCCGCATGGCTCGAATCTACGACGGGCCTCGCAACATACTGAAAAGAATCCCTGACGGGCGGTTCGTCGAGATGGAACGAAACCGCGAAAACGCGCTCTGCTGCGGCACCAGCGGCTGGGCCAACTGTTCGAGCTGCTCGAAGCAGATTCAGGCCGAGCGCCTGAAGGAAGCTCGTGCCACGGGAGCCCAAGTGCTCGTCACCGCCTGCCCCAAGTGCCGGATTCACTTGAGTTGCGCTCTGGGCAACATGGACCTGGATATCCAGATCAAGGATCTGACCATGCTCCTTGCCGACGCCGTCCAGGGAGCCGGGTAAACCTGCAGCTGTTGGATACGCAGTGGACGCATGCAACTGTTAACTCGCAACTCGAATGAGGTGTATTGTGAGCAACGATGTTTTGGTGGTCGGTGGAGGAATCGCCGGTATTCAGGCTGCCCTGGATCTTGCTGAAATGGGCATCCAGGTGCACATGGTGGAAAGACTCCCCAGCATCGGCGGCAAGATGGCTCAACTCGACAAGACGTTTCCCACCAACGACTGCGCCATCTGAATTCTTTCGCCCAAGCTGCTGGATGTCGGTCGGCATCCCAGAATCAACCTTCTTGCATACAGTGAAGTGGAGCAGGTGAGCGGCAAGATCGGCGATTTTCACGTGTCGGTGCGAAAGAGAGCCCGCTATGTCAACGAGGATCTGTGCACAGGCTGCGGTTCCTGCGCCGAAAAATGCCCCACCATGGCAGTGGACGTTTTCAATGCAGGCCTGGGCCGCCGCAAGGCGATTTACAAGTATTTCCCCCAGGGCATTCCTTCCGTGTTCACCATTGACGCTCCCGAATGCCGCCAGTTGGGGCAGGGGAAAAAATGCGGGATCTGCGCAAAGGTCTGCCAGGCCGGAGCCATTGATTACGGCCAGAAAGACAGGATTGTCCATCTCGAGGTCGGTGCCATCATTCTCGCGACGGGCTACGAGGTATTCGATCCGTCGGTCATCCCCGAGTACGCCTACGATCGGATCGCCAATGTTGTGACTGCACTCGAGTTCGAACGCCTGCTCAGCGCAAGCGGACCGACGGCCGGTCACCTGGACCGTCCGTCCGACCTCGAACTCGAAACGGAGATCGAGGAAGTCAGGAAGGAGGCGAAGAAGCTGGACCGCCAGATCAGGCAGCTCGAGGAAAAGCACGGCCGCTCTTCCGCATCCGTGATCGAACAGGTTGCCGGCGGTGCCGATAAGGATCTTCGAGACTGGGCAGCCCAGGCGGAGAAGCTCCTTACCATGGAAAAGTCCCTGGCCGAACTCGAGAAAAGAAAAGCCGCCGCTCAACCCGCAAGGAAACTCGCTTTCATCCAGTGCGTCGGCTCGCGGGATTTCCGGTACAATCGCTTCTGTTCCTCGTACTGCTGCATGCATTCGGTCAAGGAGGCGATGATCGCCTTCGAGCATGACAACGACGTAAGGTCGACGATCTTTTGCATGGATTTAAGGGCCGTGGGGCGTGGTTTTGAAGAATATAAGCTGCGCGGAGGCAGCCAGGCAGGTATCACGTACCTGCGGGGCCGCGTTGCGGAAATCAACGAGGACGAAGCCCGGAACCCGGTTGTCTGGTACGAGTCCACGACCAGCCGACAGGTGATCCACGAGACCTTCGACATGGTGATCCTGGCCACTGCCTGTATCCCTTCCTCGAGTGCATCGAAGGTTGCTGAACTTTTCGAGGTGGAACTGGATGAAAACGGCTTTTTCAAGACGGATCCACTCGCCCCCCTGAACACTTCCCGCCAGGGCATATTCACCTGCGGGTGTGCTCAGGGCCCCATGGACATACCCGAGTCCGTGGCCCAGGCGAGCAGCGCCGCCGCGCGGGCTGCCGAGGTGGTTTCTCCCGTACGGCGCAGCGCCTGATCGGCATTCCCCGAATGAGCGGGGTTCGAGTCAGGGCACGAACGAATGCCGGGAGATCGGGTTTGAGAGATTGAACAGGAAATCGAGCGGTCTGCGGCTCGACCCGATGAAGAGGTGCTAAATTGGCTGAAGAGATTCGCATAGGAGTATTCGTCTGCGACTGCGGCAGCAACATTGCCGGTTACCTGGACGTCAAGGAACTGGCTGAGTACGCAAAAACGCTGCCTCATGTTGTTTATGTGAAAGAAAATCTTTACACCTGTTCCGAAGGCGGCATCAATGAAATCAAGGCTGCTATCAAGGAGCAGAATCTCAACCGGGTGGTGGTCGCTTCCTGCACTCCCAGGACTCATGAACCGCTTTTTCGTGGCACCTGCGGAGAAGGGGGGCTCAACCCCTACCTGTTCGAAATGGTGAATATCAGGGACCAGTGTTCATGGGTGCATATGCAGGAGAGGAAGGAAGGCACCGCCAAGGCCAGGGACCTCATCCGCATGGGGGTCGCCAAAGCGGCTCTGCTCGAACCGCAGGAACCCATTCAGTCGGAGATCAATCCCAGAGCCATGGTCATGGGTGCCGGAATCAGCGGCATGACCGCTGCCCTGGCCCTTGCAAACCGCGGGTATGAAGTCGTACTGGTGGAGAAGTCCTCAGAAACGGGCGGTCTGCTGCGCAGCCTCGACAGGCTGGCTCCTTCCGGCATCGAAGCTGCCTCGCTCGCGGATCGACATGCCGAGATGGTCGGGAACCACCCGAACATCAGGCTTCTGACTTCCACCACCGTCGAGGAAGTCCAGGGGTACATCGGCCACTTCAATGTAACGACGAACACGAAGGGAGTCCGGGACGGGTTCGAGGCGGGGGTGATCATCGTGGCCACGGGAGCGGGAGTTCTCAAACCTGTGGGGCTTTTTCAGTACGACGGAGAAAAGGTCATCAACCAACTGGAACTGGAAGAACGCCTGAAATCCGAAACCTTCTCCCCCGGGAATGTGGTAATGATCCAGTGCGCGGGAGCCCGCAATGAAGAGCGCAAATACTGCTCGCGCATCTGCTGTATGGTGGCCATAAAGAACGCCATTGCCCTCAAGGAGAGAAACGCCCGCACGGGTGTGCGCATCCTTTACCGGGATATCCAGGCCTACGGGACCGAGAACGAAGCGCTGTTCCAGAAGGCCAAGGAACTGGGAGTGCTCTTTATCAAGTACGACCCTGCCCGGCCTCCCCAAGTCCAGGAAGGTACGGTGAAGGTGTTCCACGATCTGCTGGGAAGGGAACTGTCTCTTCCCCAGGACCTCGTGGTGCTCTCCACTCCACTCATAGCCGGCGATGACAACGAGGTCATATCAAGGCTGTTACGGGTCTCGCTCGACGAAAACAAGTTCTTCCTCGAAGGGCACGTGAAACTCAAACCGCTCGATTTTGCCACGGACGGGGTGTACCTGTGCGGCAACGCTCATTACCCGGCGACGGTACGGGAGGCGATCAGCCAGGCTTTGGGAGCGGCATCCCGCGCTTCCATTCCCCTTTCCAAGGGAGTGATGAGCGTCGAACCTATCGTGTCCACACTGGTGGACGAAGAAGCCTGCCGAGGCTGTGGACTTTGTGTTGCCCTCTGCCCTTACGGGGCTCTTGAAATCGTCAAGACCGAAAAGGGACGAAAGGTTCGGGTCATCCCGGTGGCCTGCAAAGGCTGCGGTGTATGCGCGGCCACCTGCTATCAGCATGCCCTCAGCGTCAATTCTTACACCGATGACCAGGTGAGGGAACAGATCAGCGCTTTCTTGAATCCCTAGCAGGTTACTGACCAATCCTGTCATCAATAGGACCAACGCATGCCATGACTGTTCAATAAGATACGGGGAGGTGACTGTAATGTCGGATTTCACTCCGAAGATACCGGTTCTTTGTTGCACCTGGTGAGGATACGCAGCGGCTGACTTCGCTGGAGTTTCCAGGATGCAATATACGACAGATGTGCGAATCATCCGCCTGATGTGCACCGGCCGGGTTGACCCTACCATGATTGCCGATGCGTTCATCGAGGGAGCGGATGGTTTGATGGTTGTGGGATGTCATTTCGGCGACTGCCACTACATTACCGGGAATGTTCAGGCCAGGGTAAAGGTCGGGCTGGCTGTCCGGCTTCTCGACTACGCGGGACTCAACCCGGCCCGGATTTCATTCAGTCAGTGTTCTTCGGCTGAAGGAGAACGCTTCGTCAGCTTGATCTCCGCCTTCGATCGGAGCATACGTGAACTGGGCCCCCTCGGCACGGGAGACCGCCTTGAACCGCCTGTGCTGAAAAAGAAGCTTCACATTGCCCGGACGGCCCTGGGCAGGGAGAAACTGCGCTGGGTGGCGGGGAAGTTTACGGAGTTCACGACGACGGGGAACAAGTACGGGGAGAAATTCACCGATCACGAGATGTGGAGGACCCTCGATACCATCATCATGGACGAAATGGCCACTCATGAAATTCTCGATGCTTTGCGGAGCCGCCCACAGGCGGTGTTGGAGCTGGCAAGGGAGCTGCGGCTGCCCCCTCCACACATTCTCAAGTACGTGCTGGCTCTGCAGCGCAGAGGTCTTGTAGGGCTCGCAGGAGTGGAAGGACTTTCGCCGGTTTACAGGGTCATCGACCAGGAAGCAGCAACGGCTGCCTGAATTCCGGTCTGTCGTTCGGAGGATGCAACTGTGTCAGAAAAACAAGTGATCATTTTTGGAGGGGATCCCTCTGGCCTGGCGGCAGCACTGGAACAGGCCGAAGCCGGCATGCAGGTGACGTTGCTGGAACCCCTTCCGAGCCTCGGCGGGGGGCGTATTCCTCAAGACAGAATCATCACCGCGGACACCCCCTTTGCCGACCCGCGGATCGAAGCCGTCAGGCGGCATCCCAACATCCGGGTAATCACCAATGCCAGCGTGGAAAAGGTCAGCGCCGACAACGGAGGCTATCACTTCAGGGTAAGAAGGCTTGCACCGAGGGTGGACCGGGAGAAATGCAACGACTGCCGGGCCTGCATCCGCGTATGCCCCATCCATATGTATGACGATTTCAATGAGGGCCTGGGGTTTCGGACGGCCATAGACTATTTCAATCCCGAGACCGCGGAATACAACATCTACAAGGAAGACATGCCCATCTGCCAGGCGACCTGCCCGGCCAACCTCGATATCCGCTCCTACGTGGGCCTGGTGGCCGACGGCAGGTACGCCGAATCCCTTGCCAAGATCCGGGAGCGCCTGCCCTTCGCCCTTGCCATAGGCCGCGTCTGCCCACATCCGTGTGAAACCGCGTGCAACCGCGGATACATGGATGAACCCATCTCCATTTGCGGTCTCAAGCGATTTGTCGCAGACTGGGAGATGCTTCACGACATCCCCGCGCCGGTCGAAGTTCCCGATGAATTCCACAAGGAAAAGATAGCCATCATTGGCGCCGGTCCGGCCGGCCTGACGTGCGGGTACTTCCTGGCCAGGGCCGGGTACCGCTCCGTCTGCTTCGAAGCCCTTCCCGAGCCCGGAGGCATGTTCCGTTACGGGATTCCCGAATACCGCCTGCCCACACCCACACTCATGAGAGAGATCGACTGGATCCTGTCCCACGGCATCGAACTGCGCTGCAACGCACGGATTGGAAGAGATATCTCCTTTGAGGAGATCAGGGAGCAGTTCAGCGCCGTCTTCATTGGCGTCGGCGCCCATGCGGGCATGAAGCTCCAGATCAAGGGAGAAGACATGGAGGGTGTCGTCGACGGAGTCGATTTCCTGCGGGCTGCCAACATGGGCAGGAAAATCGACGCAAAGGGCAAGGTGGTGATCATCGGAGGCGGCAACGTGGCCATGGATGCCGCGAGGGTCAGCAGGCGGGAGGGATTCGAGGAGGTTCATGTTCTCTATCGCCGCACCAGGAAGGAAATGCCTGCGAGCCCGTGGGAAATCGATGCCGCCGAAGAGGAAGGCATCCATTTCCAGTACCTGGTGGCCCCGATCGAAGTCGTCGGTGAAGGCGGACGCATGACCGGTCTCAAGTGCCTTCGCATGCAGCTTGGTGAGCCGGATGCCAGTGGAAGGCGGCGTCCCGTGCCAGTCGAGGGTTCCGAGTTCATTGTCGAGGCCCAGACCCTGATCCCCGCCATCGGACAACGGCCGGACCTCTCTTTCATCACTGAATCGAGCGGCATGGACATCACCCGGTGGAACACGCTGAATGTGAATCGCGAGACTTTCATGACCAATGTACCGGGAGTATTCTCCGCGGGAGACGTGGAAACCGGACCGGATATCGCGATTCGCGCCTGTGCCGGCGGGCGTAAAGCGGCGGAGGGAATCGTCCGTTACCTGGAAACGAAAAGGAGGCAATGAGAGCGTTGAGGGTTCCTTCGAGAGATCCGAAGTGCCGTCCACGCCCCTGTTGTATATCCCGATGAAGAGGTTGCCATGCTATATGAAAAAAAGGGACGTTATATCGTCGAATTCCCCGATATTCCCACTGCACGCGGGCATCAGATCGAGCTCGAGGTAGAGGACCGAGTCGACAACTACAAAGAGGTCGAATTGGGATTCGACGAAGAGAGGGCGGTGAAGGAAGCAAAACGCTGCCTGAGCTGCCGCCGTTGCCTGGGTTGCGCCCTTTGCTGGGCTGAATGCAAGCCGGAGGCCATCAACTTCGAAATGGAGGACGAACTGTTCGACCTGGATGCCGACACGGTTATCCTGGCCCCGGGCGTGGAACGCCCCATTGACCGCATCGACGGACGTTTCGGCCTCGGCAGGGAACTCAACGTCATCACCGACCTGCAGCTCGAACGCATGCTGAGCGACTCCGGCCCCAGCTCCGGGCTTGTGATTCGGCCCCTGGACGGCCGGATCCCATCGAGCGTAGCCTTTGTCCAGAGCTACCCGTCGGCCGCGCCTTCGATGCACGCGGCAGCTCTATGCCTGGCTCTGAATGAAGCTATCCTGGTGCGCCGCAAACTCGGGGATGCCCGGATCCGGGTGATTGCCCGCGATATGGATGCCTTCCTCGAAGAACATCGTAATTCCGTTCATGAACTGGACGGCATCCAGGTCAGCCAGGGTGAGGTTTCCTCCGTGGAAGCCGGTTCAGAAGGGAACCTGAGACTCGTGACAGTCGAAAACGCAACGGAGAATACCCATGTGTTCGACCTGGTGGTTCTGATCACTCAACCCCAGGTCTCAGGTGATTTGAAGAACCTGAGCAGGAGCCTCGGACTCTCTCTCGGCTATGCAGCATTTCTTTCAGGTGAAACCACAGGACTGTTGTCCACGGAAAAGGAATCCGTCAAGCTCGCCGCCCCGTACCGATCCTAAGACGCGGCCGGACCATCCCGCCTTCTTTCACCCGTTCCGGCAATCAGCAAAGACACGAGAAGCCCCCGGAAACCGCGTGGGGCTTTTTTTTGTAAGGGAAAGGGCTGTTTACATTTTCATCATTCTTCCAGGATATGCTATAAATATTGGTTCAAGTGAGTCCGGACGGAACTGTTTCGACCTGAGAAGAAGGGGTATTCATGAAAGTGGCGTATTTCAGCATGGAAGTGGGCTTGAACGAGCATATTCCTACTTACAGCGGCGGCCTGGGCATTCTTGCCGGCGACCACATCAAGTCTGCGGCGGACCTGAACCTGCCGCTGGTCGCTGTCACTCTGCTCTACAAACGCGGATACTTCATTCAGAGCATCAATCCGCTGGGACAGCAGGAGGAAATGTACCCGTACTTTGACCCTCGTGCCTTCATGGAACCCCTGCCCTTCAAGGTCACCATCCACATCGGCGGGCGTGACGTGCACATTGGAGTCTGGAAGCACAACGTGATCGGGACATCCGGCCGTGTGCCCGTGTACTTCCTGGACACCGACCTTCCACTGAACAGCCCGGACGACCGCCTCATCACCCAGTTCCTCTACGGAGGAGACAAGCATACCCGCATCTGCCAGGAGGCGGTACTCGGCATTGGAGGATACCTGGCGATGAAGAAGCTCGAGCCGGGAATCACCACCTTCCACATGAACGAAGGCCATGCCGTCTTTCTCACTCTCGCCCTGTTGAAGGACCTCAACGGCAACGAGGAAAAAGTCCGTCAGAAATGTGTATTCACTACACACACTCCCGTTCCCGCAGGCCATGACAAGTTCACTTATGAAATGGCATCGAAGATCCTTGGGCCGTACCTGCCGTCAAATATCCGCAAGCTGGCGGGCGACGACCTGCTCAACACCACCATCCTCGCTCTCAGCCTTTCCCGCGCAAGCAACGGGGTGAGTCAGCTTCACGGCGAGATTTCCAGGCAGATGTTTCCCGGGTTCGATATCGGCCACGTGACCAATGGCGTGCATCATCTGAGCTGGACCGGGCCGGAATTCAAAGCGCTGTACGACAGGCATCTGCCCGGCTGGCGCCAGCAGCCCCAAAAGCTCGGCGAAGCGGACAACATCCCGGACAGCGAAATCAGGGAGGCGAAAATCCAGGCAAAAAAACGGCTGATCAGTTACATCAATTCCCTCTCCGGTGTCGGGTTCACACCGGAATTCCTCACCATCTGTTTCGCTCGACGCGCCACCGCCTACAAGCGGGCCACCCTGATCTTTTCGGACCTCGAGTACCTGTTCAATCTCTCCTTCGATCGCGTCCAGTTGATCTTCGCCGGGAAAGCTCATCCCCAGGACGATGCAGGAAAACAGCTGATCAAAGAGATCGTAAATACCGGCAAGCAGTATGAAAACAAGCTGCGCCTGGTGTTTGTGCCCAATTACAACATCTGGTCGGCGGCGCTCATGACCCAGGGCGCCGATGTATGGCTCAACACGCCCCGCCGCCCCCGGGAGGCCAGCGGAACGAGCGGCATGAAGGTGTGCTATAACGCCGGAGTGAACATGAGTGTGCTCGACGGCTGGTGGAGGGAAGCCTGCCGGAATCGCATCAACGGATGGGCCATCGGGGACGACGAAGATCTGCCCGACGAAGATGCCGCGGCGGACCTGTATCAGGACCTCGACGACATGGTCACCACGTACTACGCAAATCCCAAGCAATGGGCGTCCATCATGAAGCGGTCCATCGCCGATATCACTCCCGTTTTCAACACGCACCGCATGGTGATGGAATACGTGCACAAGTACTACCAGTAGGACCCGGCACATCGAGGTGGCAGTGGGCGGGGATCCGTCGGCGGATCGAATCCATCGATCGATGAAGGCCGGCACACGAGGATTTCTTCACGGCAGGGCGGGATCGCCTCTCCGTGAAGCCTCACGACCGGTACGAAGCATTTATCTTTACATAATCGTAGGAAAGATCGCATGTAAAGGCGGTGTAGGAAGCCGCCCCCATCCCGAGATCCAGGCAGACCTCGATCTCCCTGCCGCGGAACACCCGGGCGGCTTTTTCTTCCGTATCGGCATCGGTCAGGGGAGTCCCTGCGCGAAACACGCACACTCCATTGAAATACAGTGTGACCTGCTCGGGAACGAGTGGCACTCCCGCCCGGCCGGCAGCCGCGACTATCCTTCCCCAGTTTGCGTCTTCCCCGAAGAAGGCCGTTTTGACCAGGGGCGAGTTGGCGATGGTCAGGGCGACCGCCTTGCCCGAGGATTCATCGGGGGCCCCCGTCACCTGGATTTCAATAAACTTCGTGGCCCCTTCGCCATCGAGGACCACTTTCTTCGCGAGTTCGAGCAGCACCGCCTCGAGCGCTTCCCCGAAGGCCAGACTTTCCGGGCTGTCCACGTCGGCCAGTGCCGGGTTGCCCGCCGCGCCGCTCGACACGACGATCAGAGAGTCGTTGGTGCTTGTATCCCCGTCCACCGTGATACAGTTGAAAGAATGGTCGGCTCCCCTCCGAGCCCAATGGTTCAGCACCGCCCCATCGATCGCCGCATCGGTGCAGACGAAGACCAGCAGGGTGGCCATGTCGGGGGCGATCATGCCGGATCCTTTCGCCACTCCGCCGATGGTGACCTTTGTGCCGCCGATGCAGACCTCGGCACAGGCCATCTTGGGCACGAGGTCGGTGGTCATGATGGCGCGAGCCACTTCATTCCACCGGTCGGGTCGAGCGGATTCCACGAGGTTTCTTATTTCGCGCTTTACGGGCTCGAGTTCGACCTGGCGCCCGATGATCCCCGTCGATGCGACAAGAACAGCTTCAGTTCTTGTATCGAGTGCTTCTGCCGCAAGGCGTGCCATCTCGCGCGCACGATTGATCCCTTCCTCGCCCGTGCACGCGTTGGCGATTCCCGCATTGACCAGGACGGCTTTCGTCCTGGTCAGGTTCAGGTGCTCCCTGCAAAGCAGCACGGGAGCGGCTGTGAAGCGGTTCTTCGTGAAGGCTCCCGCCGCCGGCCCGCCCACCGCGGAATCGACGACTATGAGAGCCAGGTCCGGCCGATCGACGTAGCGCATTCCCGACGCCGCTGCCGACACCTTGAAGCCCGGGACCACAAAGGGGCCGTCATTTACCGCAACATTTCTTGTATTTCTTCCCGCTTCCGCAGGGGCAGGGGTCGTTGCGCCCAATTTTTCTGTCCTTTCTCACGGCCTGGGGTCGAGGGGAACCGCCGCCTGCCGGGCCGTAAAACATGGGTTGGTCTTCCTGTTCCTGTCGAAGCTCCTGGACCTGCTCCTCTCTCTGCAGCTGGATATGGAACAGCAGTCGGACCGCTTCTTCCTTGATCCGTTCGATCATGTCCTGGAAGAGTGCATGCCCTTCTCTTTTGTAGGCAACCAGGGGATCCTGCTGTCCGTACCCCCTCAGCCCGATCCCCTCCTTCAGGTGATCCATGTTGAGAAGGTGGTCCTTCCAGTAGCTGTCCACAGTCTGAAGCAGGAGATAATTCTCCAGGTCCCTCATGACCGATTCCCCGAACTCCCTCTCCCGCTCTTCGTACTTCTTGATCACTTTGTCGAGAAGATCTTCAAGCAGTTCGTCACGCTTCATGTCTCCGAGGGATTCCTCCGTCAGAGTGAGCTGCAGACCGAAGAGGCGGTACATCTCGGAACTGATCTTTTCGAGGTCCCAGTCTTCCGCATAGGTGTCCTCCGTCGTATACTCCTGGACCACCCCGTCCACCAGGTCCTCGACCATATCCAGGATGGCCGGTTTCAGGTTTTCCCCCTGCAGGGCTTCACGGCGCTGCTGGTAGATGACCAGGCGCTGCTGATTCATGACATCGTCATAGTTGAGCAGCTGCTTTCTTATGCTGAAGTTCTGGGCTTCGACCTTGCTCTGAGCGTTCTCGATGGCGCGGGAAATGAGCCGGTGTTCGATGGGCTCGTCTTCTTCCATGCCGATGCGCTGCATGAGTCCCGACAGGCGATCGGCTGCGAAGATGCGCATAAGGTCGTCCTCGAGAGAGAGGTAGAAGCGGGAGGAACCCGGGTCCCCCTGCCTGCCGGAACGACCGCGCAGCTGGTTGTCTATCCGCCGCGCTTCATGCCTTTCCGTTCCGATGATATGGAGTCCGCCGAGATCCACGACACCCGGGCCAAGGACAATGTCCGTGCCTCTTCCGGCCATGTTGGTCGATATGGTGACGGCCAAAGGCTGGCCGGCCTGGGCAACGATTTCGGCCTCCATCTCATGGTGCTTGGCATTCAGGACCTGGTGGGGCACCCCGACTCTTCTGAGCATTTCACTCAGCTTTTCCGACTTGGCGATGTTCACCGTTCCCACCAGGACGGGACGCCCCTTTTCATACAGTTCCCTGATCTCCTTGACGACCGCCCGGAACTTCTCGCGCTCCGTCCTGTAAATGCAATCCGGATGATCGATCCGGATCATCTTCTTGTGCGGCGGAATAACGACGACATCGAGCTTGTAGATCTTGGCGAATTCGGGGGCTTCGGTATCTGCGGTACCCGTCATGCCGGCCAGCTTGTTGAACATTCTGAAATAGTTCTGGAAGGTAATGGAAGCGAGGGTCTGGTTTTCATTCTCGATCCGCACTCCTTCCTTCGCTTCCAAAGCCTGATGCAGACCTTCGCTGTACCGGCGCCCCGGCATGAGCCGCCCGGTGAATTCGTCAACGATGATGACCTTGCCGTCCTTGACGATGTAATCCACGTCCTTCTTGAAGAGCGTGTGAGCTCTCAACGCCTGCTGAACGTGGTGCAGAATGTCAATGTGCCGAGGATCATACAGGTTCTCGATACCGAGAAGCCTCTCCGCCCTGGCAACGCCTTCCTCGGTGAGCGCCACGGTGCGGCTTTTTTCTTCCCTGGTGTAGTGCGCTTCCTCCTTCAACTGGGGGATGATCCGGTTGATGTTGTAGTAGAGTTCCGTGGATTTTTCCGCAGGCCCGGAGATGATCAGGGGGGTACGAGCTTCATCGATGAGGATACTGTCCACCTCGTCCACAATGGCATAGTTCAGTTCCCTCTGCACCATGTCCTCGATGCGGAACTTCATGTTATCGCGCAGGTAATCGAATCCGAATTCGTTGTTCGTCCCGTAAGTGACATCCGACTGGTAGGCGGCCTTGCGTTCCGGGTCGTCTAGGCCGTGTACGATGCAGCCCACACTGAGCCCGAGGAAGGTATATACCTTGCCCATCCACTCACTGTCCCGACGGGCCAGGTAATCGTTTACCGTCACCAGGTGAACGCCTCTTCCCGTGAGTGCGTTGAGATAAACGGGCATGACGGCCACCAGGGTTTTTCCTTCGCCCGTCTTCATTTCGGCGATCCGTCCCTGGTGAAGGACGATCCCACCGATCATCTGCACGTCAAAAGGGCGCATGCCCAAGGTCCTTATGGACGCCTCCCGTGCAACGGCAAAGGCTTCCGGGAGCAGGTCGTCGAGTGGCTCTTCCTTCTCGATGCGCTGCTTGAATTCGGGTGTTTTCGCCTTCAGGTCGTCGTCACTCAACCTTCTGATCTGCGGTTCGAACTGGTTGATCCGGTCGACAATTGGAGCGATTCTTTTCAGGTTTCGATCGTTCTGGCTTCCAAATACCTTCTTGAGTATTTCTCCGAACATCTCTTTATGTAACCCCTGTCTATAAGCCGCCGGGCATTTCTTTCCCTGACTCCCAATAACAAGGGCACGAAATACGTGCCCTTGAAAGCATCCAGAAATTCACCTGTCTATATAACCCACCTCCCGCAGGTTTGCAATTGACACTGGAATCCGTCGATGCATACCTGCGGATTCGGCTTGTTCGGCAAGCCATGGACCGGCCCGTTTTGAAATCCTACAAGTCAATGACCAGCGCCACCTCGTCGCAATTCGGGAACTTTGGACAATGGAGACAGTCGGCCCAGATCTTTTGAGGAAAGATGTTCTTGTCCACAACTTCAAATCCCATATGCCGAAAAAAAGCCACCGCGTAAGTCAGGGTAAAGACGCGCCGGATGCCCAGTTCACGGGCTTCCTTCAGGCAGCTCTCCACGAGCAGCCGGCCGTACCCCCGCCCCTGATAGGCATGAGCAACGGCCAGCGAGCGGATTTCGGCCAGGTTGTCCCAGATGATGTGCAGGCTGCAGCATCCGGCCAGCCGATCCGGTTCGTCGCCGTCGATGACGAACATGTCTCTCAGGTGCGTATACAGCTCGCTGAGAGAGCGTGGGAGGAGTTTTCCCGCATGGGCAAATTCGCCGAGCATTTTCTGAATGCACGGCACGTCTTCAATTTTGGCCTTTCGTATCATCTGCTAACCTCTTCTTATACGGCATGCGAGAGGGAGATCCCGCCAGGGGGAGGAGCCCATCCATCCTTTTTAGCGCTGCCTGGAAAGCAGCAGGCGCATGGAATCCAGGAAATAGTCGATGTCTGTGCTCGAGGTCGAAAATCCGGGAGACACACGTACGGTACCTTCCGGGAAGGTTCCCAGCGTTCTGTGGGCGAGCGGCGCACAATGCAGTCCGGTCCTCACCGCAATGTCGAATGCCTCGTCCAGGATGTGCCCGATATCCGAAGGGTTTAAACCATCGACCGTAAAAGACACCGTTCCGGTTCCGCGCACATCGGGGCGCAGGACCCTCACCCGGGAATTCAAAGAAAGACCCTCCTCGATTCGCCTCGACAACTCGAGTTCATGACGGAGCAGGGCGTCCATACCCTCTTCGACAATAAAAGCCATGCCCGCGGCAAGCCCTGCGATTCCGGGCAGATTCGGAGTTCCACTCTCGTATCGGTCCGGACTGTAATCGGGCTGAAGATCCTCTTCCGATCTGCTTCCGGTTCCTCCTTCCATCAAAGGCCGTACGTCCAGATCCTTGCGTACGTAAAGAATACCTACTCCGGGCGGCCCGAGCAGTGCCTTGTGGCCCGAGCATGCCAGCATGCCCAGATCCCAGTTCTTCGCACGGATCGTCTGAAGCCCGGCGGTTTGAGCCGCATCCAGAAGCAAAGGAATGCCTCCTGCCCGGCACAGCCGTGCTGCCTCCACGACAGGCTGCAGACCTCCGTTCACGTTCGACGCATGGGTGAGTACCACCAGGCGCGGAGGAGGATCGAGCAGACTTTCGAAGGCGTCCAGGCGCAGCGTTCCCCTCTCTGAACAGGGTACCACCGTCGTCTGGATGCCGATGCTTTTCAGCCCGCTCAAAGGCCTGACAACCGAGTTGTGTTCAACGGCGGATATGAGGACACGGTCGCCGGGTCTGAGCCAGCCTTTGAGCACGATATTGATGCTTTCCGTGGCGTTCCGGGTGAAGGAAACCGTCCGCGGATCATCGATCCCGAGCAGTTGCGCCGCCTTTACCCTGGCATCCGAAAGGACCGCATCCGCCTCGCGCGCTCTGCGGTGAGCTGCACGCCCGGGACTCGCACCGATGTCTGAAAGTGCGCGTCGGACCGCTTCATACACGCAAGCAGGCTTGGGATGAGATGTCGCCGCGTTATCGAGATATATCGTCATAGCCGTTTCACCTCTCGATCTCGTCCAATCACGGGGTGATTCTCTCTTCTCCGTTGTAAACAGTGAACTTTCCGGCTCGAGCGTAACCGATCAGCGTGATGTTCAGCGAAACGGCCAGTTCGACCGCCAGGGACGTCGCGGTATTGCGGCTGACCAGCACGGGAATTCCCACCTTGGCGGCTTTGATGAGGATTTCCGAAGTGAGGCGGCCCGTGGTGATGAGCATCCGGTCTGCAAGCCTCATTTCATGAAGAAAGGCATGCCCGACGATCATATCCACCGCATTGTGGCGGCCGATATCGTCCCGGAACAGAAGGACCCTTTCCGGGTCGGCAAGCACCGTGTTGTGCACGCCGTGCGTCCTCCGATAGGTCTCACTCAACCTGTTGAGATCCTCCACCCTTTCCACGATCCGCCCGGAAGGAATCCTGACGGTGCTCTCCACGGGTCTGCTGAGAAGCGCATCCAGGGAGTAGTAAAAGAGCGAGCCCTTGCCGCATCCCGAGGTAACCGTTCGCTTCATCCACAGGCGATTGGTGATGGACGGATCCACCTCCGCAACCACGTTCACCTTCCCGGACTCCCTGTCGACATCGACTCTCTTCAGGTTCTCCCGGCTTGCGATGAAACCTTCAGCGTAAAAAAACCCCACGGCCAGTTCGTCCAGGTGATGTCCCGCACACAGAAGGGTAAGCAATTCGTCCCCGTTCAGGTAAAGCGTGACGGGCTGCTCCCGTATAACCCATTGACGTCGATTCTCCTTTTGACCTTCCTTATTGTATACCCACGCGTAAACCGAGGCCACGTCCTCAAGAACCGGGTCATCTGCAGGCGGGATTTCCTTCGACATCATGATTCCCTTTCATCGCAAAGCAGGATATCGACCATACTCGATGGCACGGCGGGTCAGACAGCGGTGCCGGACGACAACTCATCGAAATAGTCGGAAAGGATCTTCCCGTGATCGAAAACAAGTGGAGAAGGAAGCGCTTCGGGAGGATAGATTTCAACGCGTCGTGCATCATCGGCCGCCCGGGGAACTCCGAGTCCCGTGGCGCTGAACACGACGGTCACCGTGTGATGACGCGGATCCCGGTCCGGCTCCGAATACGCCCTGAACTGGCGCAGATTCGCCAGCCGCAGCCCTGTTTCCTCCATAGCTTCCCTGCGAGCCGCGGATTCCAGGCTTTCTCCATAGTCCACAAAACCACCGGGAAGAGCCCAACCCAAGGGATGATTCCTTCTTTCGATCAGTACGATTCCCGATCCGGGCATCTCGATAATGATGTCCACGCTCAGGAACGGATTTCGATAGATCTTTACAGGGGTTTTACATTTCGGACAAAATATCTGGTTGCCGTCGGGCATCTAGAGATCTCCTTTCTTCGTCCTTTTTTCTCTCATCAGCACATGTTCCAGCAGGAGGACAAGAAGAATACCAAAGATCAACCCGTTTCTCAAAAAGACACGCGCGCCCACGGGCAGAGAATCCATGAAAGTGTCCGGGAGAAAGCCGACCAGGGTTCCGAGCAGAACGGGGAGCCCGACGACGAAGTAGTCCCGGCCCTTCATCCCCTTGGAAGCGATGATGCCTACGGCGGCACCTACCTGGGTGCCCATGGCCACACACAGGGCCGCACCGACGACGGGAGGAGGAATAAGGGCCAGCAGGGCCGACAGCTTGGGAACGAAAGCGGCTACTACGAGTATGACTCCACAGCAGGCCGTTGCATACCTGCTGGCCACGCGATTGGCCAGCACAACCCCCGGGCTTATACTGTAGCTCACCATGCCCACGATTCCCAAACATCCGCACAAGATTCCGGCCACGCCGTTGAAGAAGATGCCCCTCGACGTCGCCGAGGGCAAACGTTCACGGTCCGTTACTCCCGCGATTCCATGCAGGCTTCCCAGGCTGTTCACCAGGACGGCGACATAAGAGAGAGCGAAGGCCAGCATGGCTGGCCAGTAGAACTCCGGGACCGAAGCGAAGGGACGATCGGGAAGGGAAATCCAGGCGGCGCCGGCCAGGTGCTTGAGGCCCGGAGAACGGATGAGAAAGAGCACCAGGGTACCGAAGGCCATTCCGATCAGCAGGGCGAGGGTTTTCACGACCCCGGAGGCCCGGCTGGAAATGCCGGCCATGACAAGCACGAGAAGCACACTGAACAGGAACACCGAAACGTCTCCCTGCGGCGAATCGGAACCGATGCCGGACATGAGCCGGGCCAGGAACGGCAGGAGCGAGAAGGCGATGAGCAGCAGGATGACTCCGACGACGTTTGGAGTCGCAAACGCTGCGACGTTTTTCAGTTTCCTGGACATGACCAGGCAGATCAGCAGAACTCCTCCGATGATCGTGCCTCCCTGCACTGCCTCGATCCCCAGCGGGGCAAGGAGCAGATAGGTCAGCAGCAGTGCCGTAGACGGCCCTTCGAGCAGCGGGTACCTGTGCCCCCACAGGCTCTGAACCGCGGTAAAAAGACCGGTGGCCAGCAGAATGAGCTGCAGCAGGCGCGCTTCTTCATTGAGGCCGACGTCGAGTACGCTGCTGCTGAGCACCGCCACGATGATCAAGGCAGGGAAGTGAATGATGGACCATTGAAGACCGTAGAGCAGGACAAACTTCAGGGGGGGACGATCATCTATGTCGTAGATGAAGCGCGGCGCATCCGTTGGTTTTCCAGGGCCGGTGGTCATCTGTCGAATACAGGCTTTCACGGAGAACCGCAGTCCCAGGGCATCAGCCGAAGACCACTGCCTGGAAACCTAGTGAAGAATTTCAAACAGCGTGCTGATGGAATCCTCGTTGTGAATATTCCGGATCGCCGCCGAGAAAAGCCGGCATGACGGCACGCATTCGATCTTCCGGCAGTGCGCCGCCTGCGGGCGGAGCGGAAGAGTATCCGTTACGATCAGCCCCCTGAGGGGACTCTTTTCAATGCGATCCACTGCGGGACCGGACAGAACCGCATGAGTAACGCATGCATGCACGGATGTAGCCCCCTTTTCGAGCAGGCTCTTGGTGGCCTCCACAAGGGTTCCCGCCGTGTCCACCATGTCATCGAGTACAATGGCGGATTTCCCGGTAACCTCGCCGATAATGTTGAGTGCCTCGGCTTCGTTCACTTCGGAGCGCCGCTTGTCGATCATGGCCAGGCTCGCCTTGAGCAGCTTCGCATAGGCCCTGGCCCTGGGTACACCTCCCGCATCGGGAGACACGATAACCACATCGCGGTCAAAGTGCTCTCGAATGTATGGCAGCAAGATCGGTGACGCATACAGGTTGTCCACGGGAACATCGAAGAATCCCTGGATCTGGCCGGCATGAAGATCCATGGTCAGGATGCGGTTGGCTCCCACCCTGGCAATGAGGTCGGCCACGAGGCGAGCGGTAATGGGAACACGAGGCTTGTTTTTCCGGTCCTGGCGGGCATAACTGTAGTAAGGGATGACGGCAGTGATCCGCCGGGCTGATGCGCGCTTGAATGCATCGATCATCACCAGCAGTTCCATCAGGTGATCATTGACGGGGTGTGCTCCGGACTGGATCACGAAAACATCGGCGCCGCGGACGTTCTCTCCTATCTCCACCCTTATTTCACCATCGCTGAACGTGCCGACGAGAGCCCGGCCAAGGGGGATCTCGAGGGAATCACATATCTGGTGGGCCAGTTCAGGATTGCTGTTTCCCGAAAAAATCTTCAGACCGTATGTTGCCATTGAACCTTATCCTCTGTCCATGATCTCCAACCTGCCTACCGCGCAACCCGAAGCGGCGCTACCTAAATATTACAGGCCGGTGAGAATGGCAACCCCTTTTCCGATTCATGCCGCTCTCCAATCTGAAAGACCGGCACAGGATCGGGGACGCGGGTGAACAGGTCCCTGCCGACACCTCTTAGAGGCTTCTCAGATCCTCTTCCGTCAGACAATACTCCTGGTGCCCGGGCCAATAGAGAAAGCGATGGCAGTGGGGGCACTGAATAATGGAATCGTCACGCTGAAGTTCGATGAACTTCTGAGGAGGAATATTCAGGTGACATACCTGGCAGACTCCATTTTCCACCGCAGCCACAGCTATACCCGCCTGCCTCTTGAACAGGAAATCCGACCTCTTCAGCAGGTCGGGCTTGATCTTTTCGCGAACCTTCTGCTGCAGAATTTCCAGCTCATCGAGCTTTTCCTTCAGTTGCTCGCTTTCACTCAGAAGCCGCTTCCGGTCTTCATCGAAAGTCTTCCTGCGAGCCTCGACCTCCTTACCGAGTTCCTCCAGCTCCCGCTTCAGCGCCTCGATGTTTTCCATGATATCGAGGGCCGAGTCCTCACGGGAGGCAATCTCCTTTTTCGTATCCTCGATTTCCTTGAGTATGGCCTGGTATTCCTTGTTGGTTTTTACCTCGGCCATGCGGCTCTTGCTGCGGGCAATCTTTCTTTCCAGGTCCCCGATGCTCGTCTCCAGGGCCTTGTGCATCGTCCAGGCGTTGTCGTATTCGGCTTTCTTGGAGTGATATTCCCCCTCGACATGTTCAAGCTCCCTCACGATTTCAGCCACACGCCGGGGAGTCTCCTCGTACCCTCGAACCAGCAGGTTCTTCTTGTTTTCGATCATCTGGTATTCGATCAAGCATTTGAGTTGATCAAGCAACTTAAGTCCTCCTTCCCTAGATCCCGGGTTTATGCGGCGAACCCCGCCACCGGTTTACATATTCCACGGCAGCGGCCATTCCTTCCTGCCAACTCTTCATCCCGGCCGCAACCGCCAGCCTCCTGCACTTTCTCACCATCCCGTCAAGAACCCGATCTTCGACTTCTCACAACCTGCACCCGGAAAGGATCCGTTTCCACCAGGCCGGCAAAAACCTGCAAGGCCGCTCCTTCACGCGCAGCCCTCTTCTCCAGGTAGGCCGCCAGCGGCTTCACGACAATCCTTTCCGAGGAAAAGTGGCCGACATCGATCACCGCAAGGTTGGATTCCTCGGCAAACCGGGCTTCATGGTATTTCACGTCCCCCGTGATATAGGCATCAACCCCCTGCGCAATGACCCGTTCCACGAGGCCGCCTCCGCTTCCCGTACACAACGCGATGCGCCGTAACTGCCGGTCGGGGTGACCGACCACCCTCACCTCCGCACATCCCAGAACACTTCCCACCTTTTCGACAAGGTCTTCGAACCGCACAGGTACGTCCAGGTTTCCCACGCATCCGAGGCCGCCGTACCGGTTTTCTCCGAGCAGTCGAGAATCAAGATCGAGGGGTTCGGCGTCTTCAAGGCCCAGGAGCCGCATCAGCTGAAAGTTCGTGCCGTCAAGGGCCACATCCAGGTTGGTGTGAGCCGCCACAAGGTGGATTTCATTGCGTATCGCCCGGGCGACAAGCCTTTCGGGATAACGGTCGAAACGCACCGAATCCAATGGAGCGAAGATAAGAGGATGATGGGTGACGATGCACCCGCATGCGAGGCGCTCGGCCTCGTCGAAGGTCGCGGAACATGGATCGAGGGCGACCAGCACCCGCTCGATGGCCGCTCCGGGATCGCCCACCTGGAGACCGCTTCGATCCCAGGATTCCGCGTAGCGGAACGGTGCGTACTCATCGATCCAGGCCAGCACTTCCTTTACTCTCATACGCCCCCATAAAAAAGAAGGGGTGCCCCCTTAAGGAACACCCCTATTCTCATCCTGGTCACCGCAATCGTCGAGTGCTCTATGCAGGCCGTTTCACTGCCTCCGGAGAAACCCGCCCTCGCGCTTGCGCAGACAAGCATTGCTGTTATCAGTAAGATCAGTTTTTCCGTTTCCGCCTGTTTCATCTTCATAAAGGATGGGCCCACCTGGCCTCGAACCAGGGACCTACCGGTTATGAGCCGGTGGCTCTACCAACTGAGCTATGGGCCCTCTCACCTCCAATCCGTTGAGCAAATTTATATAAAGAGTGCATTTAACCAATGTCAAGTCATTTCTAAGGAATCAGCAGGGCCGGACAGCATCAGGTTTCGATAAAGCTCTTCAGCTCCTTGCGCCTGCTCGGATGCCTCAACTTCCTCAATGCCTTCGCCTCGATCTGGCGGATCCTCTCCCGGGTTACCGCGAAATCCTGCCCCACTTCCTCCAGGGTATGATCGGCCTTCTCCCCTATACCGAAGCGCATGCGAAGCACTTTTTCCTCTCTCGGAGTCAGGGTCGCCAGTGCCTTTCTCGTTTGTTCACTGAGGTTCAAATTGATCACCGCATCGACGGGAGACGCAACTCGCTTGTCCTCGATAAAATCGCCGAGATGACTGTCCTCTTCTTCCCCGATAGGCGTCTCGAGGCTGATGGGTTCCTTGGCGATCTTGAGAACCTTGCGAACCTTCTCGACGGGGAATTCCATCTTCTCGGCGATTTCCTCCGGCGTCGGCTCCCTTCCCAATTCCTGGACCAGGTACCGCGACGTGCGGATCAGCTTGTTGATGGTCTCGATCATGTGCACGGGAATTCTTATGGTGCGCGCCTGATCGGCTATGGCACGCGTGATGGCCTGCCGGATCCACCAGGTGGCGTAGGTGCTGAATTTATAGCCCCTCTGATACTCGAACTTGTCCACCGCCTTCATGAGGCCGATATTGCCTTCCTGGATGAGATCCAGGAACTGGAGGCCGCGATTGGTGTATTTCTTGGCGATACTCACCACAAGGCGCAGATTGGCTTCAATGAGTTCGCTCTTAGCCAGCTTGGCGCGTATAATTCCGTCTTCCACCCGGCGCAGGATCTGCCTCAAAGATTTCGAATCCATCTTGGCTTCCACTTCGAGTTCGGCGATGCGCTTTTTGGCCTCCACAGCCTTGGACAAGAGCCTCAGGAAATCCTCCTCGGGCAGGCCGAGTTCCCTCGCATACCGCTGCACCCCTTCGTCGCTTTCGATGGCCGCTTCATACAAGGGTTTGAGTTCCTGGAAGGGCTTGCACGACAGGAGGAGACAATCCTGGAGGTCTCTCTCACAGGACTCGATGACTTTGAGACTTTCGTGCAGCTTGTCGATAATGCTGTCGATATGGCGTTTGCTGAGCTGCAGTCCCTTGAGCAGACTGACGATGCGTTCCTTGTTCTGCTGGACGTTGTTCTTGAGTATGAATTCTTCGTCCGATGACGGGCCATGGCTGAGGAGAGCCATCTGCATGTGCTTATTCGCTTCGTCCAACCGCTGGACCTCCTCGAGCATGCCGATAACCCGCTCTCTCTGTGCAACTTCCTCTTCCTCGGACATTTCCTCGTCGACCTCACGAAGTATGTCCGTCAGTCTGCGTTCCCCGCCCTCGAGCTTCTGCTTGAGATTCATGATTTCTTTTATGCCGATCGAAGATTCTATAATGGCGTTGAATACCTCGCGTTCACCCGCCTCGATCCTCTTGGCGATTTCCACCTCGCCTTCGCGCGTAAGCAGCGAAACCTGCCCCATCTCCCGCAGGTACATCTTGACCGGGTCCGTAACACGACTGGTTGCATCCGCTTCGATCTGCAGATCGTCTTCTTCCTCTTCCAACAGGGAATCGGGATCCGAAGCCGCCGTTTCCCTCACAACCTGCACCTGCTGCTCCGAATCAACAATCTCGATATCCATCTCGTCGAAAATCATCATCATATCATCCAGTTTTTCGGGAGACACAAGATCCTCGGGCAATGCTTCGTTGACTTCGTCATAGGTGAGGTAGCCCTTTTCCTTGCCCACGGTGATGAGCCGCTTCAAATCGTCCATCTCGGGTTTGGTCAGGGCGGGGTCGCGCCTTTGCTTCATTTCCTTATCCGTCATAGGTCATGTTCTCCTATAGGTTGTCAGGTAGATCCCTCACCCTTTTTCCAGCGGAACTCAGGCCCTGTATCTTTCCCAGAATGTCTTTGACCCGCTCCGAATCACCGTTCTTCACCGCCTGCCGAAGCGCCTCGTCCAGGTCTGCGCGCTTCTGTTTCTTCTCGCGCAGCGTGAGGGCCTCCAGCCAGTCTTTCAGGTGGACTTCAGGTTCAGAGAGCTCAGATGATTCCATGAGAAGCCGGGCAAAAAGCTCCCTGGCATCGGTGTCCTGCAGCGCATCATAGACGATGGACAGATCAGCACTGCCGCCGGGAGTGGCAGGGAGCCGAATCAGGGCCTGTATAATCGTTTTCAAGGTGGATGGCTCGAAGTAGGCCGGGGCCTCGGAGCCCTTGACCTCTTCAATAAGGGCAGGGTGCTTGATGAGAACGCGCAGGATTTTTTCTTCCAGGGATGAGACTTCGTCCAATTTGGGCAATGCACCTGCACCCGACACGGACACATACGTCGGGTTTCGGCGCCTGTCGTAGTCCAGTTCGCGTCGCACCAGTTCCTCGGAGAGCGAGAGCCTGTCGCAGACCAGCCGAATGTATTCCGACCTGGGCAGGGGCCGGCGGACATGGGCTAAGACGGTCCGGAGCTCCGCCAGGATCCTCGACTTGCCTCCCGTGCTCCCATCCCAGCCTTCCAATATCTTGCATATGGCGTACGTCCCCAGGTCCTGCCGGCGATCGAGCAGTCTTTCGAACCCCGTAATCCCGTGTGCTCTCAAAAAATCGTCAGGATCCTCACCAGCGGGAAACGTCACGGACCTGACGTCGACTTCTTCCTGCAGAAAAAGAGGAAGCGCCCGGAGCATCGCCTTCTCACCCGCCTCATCCCCGTCGTATGCCAGCACCACCTCGTCCGACATGCGCGCAAGCAACCGGACCTGGTAGGGGGTCAAGGCGGTGCCCAGAGTAGCGACAACCCGGAAGAAACCGTGGGAGTGAAAAGCCAGCAAGTCCATGTACCCTTCGACCAGTACCACCTGCCTGACCTGGCGGCACGCCTCGCGAGCCCTGGCAAGCTGATAAAGGGTGCGCCCCTTGTGGTATACGGGCGTCTCCGGGCTGTTCAAATATTTCGGCTCATCATGGGAATCCGCCGCCAGGATCCTGCCGCCGAAGGCTATGATCCGGTTGTGGTCATCCGTTATGGGGAAAATCAAGCGATTCCTGAAGCGGTCGTAAAGCCTGTCCGTGTCCCTCGAACTCCTCGCGAGAAGCCCAGCCTTCAAACCCAGTTCGAGGTCCACGCCGCGCCCTCGAAGATGCTGCAACAGTCCGTCCCACCGGGGAGGAGCGAATCCGAGCCGCTGTGCTTCCACAACCTCCGCGGGCAGGCGGCGCCGGGCAATATAGTCTCTGGCCTCGAGCCCCGCAGGGCTGTGATGGAGCTGCTCATAAAAATGGTCCGCAGCGGTCTGTAAAACCCCATACAGCCGATGCCGCTCCTTTCGAGCGGCATCGGCTGGACCGCCATGACCCGGGCGGTTGTGTTCCCTCTCAGGCAAGAGGATGTTGTAACGTTCCGCAAGGTATCTCAGTGCATCTCCAAAGGCAAGGTTCCGGTACTTCATGACAAAGCTGAGGACGTCTCCGCCGCTTCCGCACCCGAAGCAGTAATAGAACTGATTCTCCGCATCTACGTGGAAGGATGGAGTCTTCTCCTGGTGAAACGGGCACAGCCCTAAATGACGATTCCCGTTTCGGCGCAACGGAACCACCTGACCTATGACATCTACAATGTCAACGGCCTCTTTCACCAAAGTGGCGACACCCGAATTATCCACTCGAGACAGCCTGCTCCTGAAAGATGATGGTACAAGACACGTCGGGCATTGCTTCAAAATGCCAAACTTTGGATATTTATCCCCTGGAATCGTCCAAATCAAGGTTTTTCTTGGGAGCGCGGTTTAATCCAGGAGTCTTCCTTAACCAATTCAACAGCTTGCCAGGTCGACAACGGATGTTCCTTTGGGTGTAAGGTCGAGACGAAGGTCAGGATTCAAGCCTGGCGCGTACGATCTCGTTGACCCGCTTTCCGTCCGCCCGCCCGCCGACCCTGGGCATGAGCGCCTTCATCACCTTCCCCATTTCCTTTACGGAACGGGCTCCGACCTCCGCGATCACCTCGTCGACGAGCTTCTGCAGTTCTTCGGGTTCGAGCGCTTCGGGCAGGAACTTCTGGAGAACCAGGATCTCCTCTTCCTCCTTGCGAGCCAGATCCTGCCTGCCCGCCTGGGTGAACTGCTCGATGGAATCCCGTCTCTGCTTGATCTGCGATGCAATCACCTGCTGGATTTCCGATTCGTCGGGGATCCTTCTGAACTCCTTCTCCTTCACCTTGAGTGCGGTCAGGAGCAGGCGGATGGCATTGCGCCTGTTTTCATTCTTCTCGAGAATGGCGTCCTTCAGTTCCTGTTCGATACGTTCCTTCAAAGACATAGCGTCCTCACCTGCCCCGGCCGGGCGGTTCCACGGCACTCGTGAATTCCCGAACCAGCCGCAGAGCCTCCTTCAGATCCAGGGTGCCGTTGTAAATGGCCCTGCCGGTGATGACTCCCATGAGTCCGAGTCGAACCAGCGGCAGAAGCTTTCGGATGTCCTCCAGGTCTGCAACGCCTCCCGAAGCCACCACGGGAATCGCGGACGATTCGAGCAGGCGGCGTGTCGCCTCCACATTGACACCGGACTGCATTCCGTCGCGGTGGATATCCGTGTAGATTACGGCGGCAAGCGGCAGGTTTTCAAACTGTCGCACAAAGGAAACCGCATCGACGCTCGTGGTTTCCTTCCAGCCTTCCACGGCGAGGCGCCCGTCGCGGGCGTCCAGGCCGAGTGCGACGCGGTGAGGATGCATTCCGCACGCCTGCTCGACGAGTTCAGGGCGGTGAACGGCCGCCGTACCCAGGATAACCCTCGATACACCCGTCGAGAGATACGCATGGACGGTATCCAGGCTGCGTATGCCTCCCCCCACCTGCACCGGTATGGAAACGGACTCGACAATGGCAGCGATCACTTCGCGGTTTCTGGGTGATTTGGCGAAGGCGCCGTCGAGGTCCACGACGTGAAGCCATTGTGCGCCTTCATCCTGCCATCGCTTTGCCACGGCCAGCGGGTCCCTGCCGTAGACGGTCACCCGGTCGGGATCCCCCTGCATTAAACGAACACACTGTCCCTCTTTAAGATCAATTGCCGGAAAGATAATCATGATTCACCCGTTAAAAAGCCAGTGGCAGGAAAATTCGGACAACAATTCCGCAAAACCATCTCATGAAACCCGGCATAATCAAGCCCTTATCCGAGCCGGAAGAAATCTCGGCGGCCCGCTTCCACCCCGCCTATCGATCCGGATCTGCAGCGGGAGGCCGCGCCGCGGCATCAAGAAGAATCTTCAGATACCCGGGCGGCTTGACTACCCGGCGGTCCCGCTTCATGCACACGTGCACGGTGTATCCGGAGGTCAGCAGGTCTCCGTCCCTCCTGATTTCATAATCGAATCGCAGGCGGGCGGGTCCCGAGAAGCTGAACCAGGTGTCGACGTTAAGGATATCGTCGTAAAAGGCAGGCTTACGGTAAGTACAGTGCGCCTCGACAACGGGAAGCCACAACCCCCTTTCCTCGATCTGCCGGTAACTCATACCGCTCGAACGAAACCACTCGGCGCGGCCCACTTCGAACCACTTCAGATAGTTGCCGTAATAAGCCTGACCCATGGCGTCCGTATCGCCATAGATTACCCTGACCACAGCTTGAACGACCATTTCTCGCCCTCACTGGAGGCAGCCCGCGCATCCGGGCATGGATATTCGGAACCGGCCGTTGTTCACACCCGGTCCGGCAGTTCAGGAGAGCACGAGATACTCGAAGAGCGCCGGTCCGTCAGGAAATTCCCATCCCGAGGACCTGGCGGAATTCTCGCTGAAGCTGCCCGAAGACGGATTCAGAGAAGCCGCGGTGTTCAGTTCGGGAACCAGCAGAAAAGGCACCGGGTCGGATACGTGAGTTCTCCTGCGGACAGGAGTGAGATGATCGGTGGCGATGAGCAGCCGCACGCTGGAAAAACGAAGGGCTTCCCGGGCGACGGGACCGACAACCCTTTCATCGAAAGCCTCGATGGCCTCGATCTTCTTGGCCAGGTTTCCCTCGTGCCCCGCCTCGTCAGGCGCCTCGATGTGAACGTACACGAACTGCCCGTTTTCGAGGGCATGCATGGCGGCGTCCACCTTTCCGGCATAATTGGTGTCCAGATACCCCGTAGCCCCCGGAACAGGGACAGGGTCGAGACCGGCATAGACGCCCAGCCCCTTCAGAAGATCGACAGCTGAAATCATTGCTCCCTTCAGGCCGAACCTTTCCGCCAGCGTCGGCATCGCTGGAGCCCGCCCCTGCCCCCAGAGCCAGACAGCGTTGGCAGACCGCTTTCCTGCGCCCATGCGCGAGCGGTTGACCGGATGGTCAGCAAGAACGGCGGCGGCATGATCCATGAAAGATTTCAGGAGCGGTTCTTCGAGATAAACCTTTGCGTACCGCGATACGGGTTCTCCCGAGATGTCGTGAGGCGGAGTTGTGGGAAGATCGTCCCGTCCTCCAGGCCAGACCAGAAGATGCCTGTAGCTCACCCCCGGATACAGGCGCAGCGGGCTTCTGACGGCATCATCCCGAAGTGACGCGATCAATTGGTGAGATTCGCCGGTGGTAATGTGGCCGGCTGAATAGTCACCCATGCGCACCTCGCCCTCCCCGTCTTTTTCGAGGGTAACGAGATTACACCGGAACGCCACCTCGTCGGGAGCCAGTCGTACTCCCATGCTGGCTGCCTCGAGTGGAGCCCGGCCCGAATGATATCTTTTCGGATCGTATCCCAGAAGGCTCATGTTGGCAATGTCGCTGCCCGGCTCCATCGATTCCGGGATCGTTCTCACAATCCCCATTCGTCCCATGGAGAGCAGCCTGTCGATGTTCGGCGTCCGGGCGGCTTCGAGTGGAGTTCTGCCATCCAGTTCCTCGAGGGGGTAATCCCCCATCCCGTCACCCACAAGAATAATCGTCTTCCGGTCCATGGTTCACTCGATTCGCAGATTCGTGCCGAACTCTAGAAGAAATCGTTTGTCTCCTGGTTTTCGATCCGGATCACCTGGGTGCGCGACGTCACCACATCCAGACGGTCAATTTCGGCAAGCGCCCTCCTCACATGACTCTCGACAGCTTCGTGGGTGAGCATGACAATGGGAACCGACGCCTCTTCGTGACGCCCCTTTTGAATGACCGACGCAATGCTGATCCGGTTCTCTCCAAGGATGCCCGAAATCTTGGACAGGACTCCCGGGCTGTCCACCGCGGAGAACCGGAAATAATAGCACGTGGAAATATCCTCGATGGGTTTGATGGGCAGCGGTTTCAACCGGGCCGGTTGAAACGCCAGGGAAGGGATGCGCCGAGGAGTATTGCCGAGGATGTCGCGAGCGATGTCGATGAGATCACTCACCACCGCGCTGCCCGTGGGCATCATTCCTGCCCCCATGCCGTACAGCATGATATTGCCCACGGCATTCCCCTGTATGTGCACAGCGTTGTAGGCTCCCTTCACGCTGGCCAGAACATGGTGGTGAGGGATGAGCGTCGGGTGTACCCGCATTTCGATTCTTCCATCGGTATTCCTGGCAATGGCGAGCAGCTTGAGCTGGTATCCGAATTCTTCCCCGTAGCGTACGTCGAGGGGGTCGATGCGCGTGATCCCTTCCGTGTAGACCTGTTCGAACTGAATGGGAGTGCCGAAGGAAAGAGCAGCCGCAATGGCGAGCTTGTGGGCGGTATCGATTCCTTCGACATCCAGCGCGGGATCCGCCTCCGCGTACCCCAGGCCCTGAGCCTCCTTCAGGGCCGCTTCAAAGGAGAGTTTCGCTTCGGTCATGCGGGTAAGTATATAATTGGCCGTGCCGTTGAGGATCCCGAAGATGGTTTTGATGCGATTCCCCGCCAGGCCTTCCCGGAGTGACTTGATGAGCGGGATGCCGCCAGCCACCGCAGCTTCAAATCCTATGGCCCGGTCGTTGCGGACGGCCGTCTGGAAAAGATCGTTGCCCTCATGGGCCAGCAGTGCCTTGTTGGCCGTAACCACGTACTTGCCGCTGTCGAGGGCCCGGACGATGACGTCCTTCGCCGCGCCCAATCCTCCCATCAGTTCAATCACTATGTGAACATGCGGATCCTCGAGCACATCTTCCAGCCGCGTGGTCAGCAGGGATGCATCCACACGCACCGGTCTTTCCCTGTCCAGGTCCCGGTCCGCCACATGAAGCAACCTGAGCGGAACCCCCAGGCGGCTCTCGATGGCATCGGCATTCTCCCGCAGAACCTCGATGACCCCGGACCCCACCGTTCCCCAGCCGATCAAACCCACTCCTATCGAACGCATCTTACCCTCGATCCTCGAAACAAGGTCTGTGAATGACTCCGGGGCCAAAAGAGCGCCCAGTTCGTTTTCGCTCGGCAAATGCAGAAACCCCTACTTCTTCTGCATCGCCCGGCGCACTCCCCTGATTGCCTGCTTGGTGCGCATCTCGTTCTCGACGAGCGCAAACCTGACGTAGTCGTCCCCATACTCGCCGAACCCCAGGCCGGGCGACACCGCCACCTTTGCCTCCTCGATCAGGTACTTGGAGAACTCGACGGACCCCATCTTCCTGAATCGTTCAGGGATCTGCGCCCAGACGAACATGGTGCCCCTGGGTTTTTCCACGGGCCAGCCCACTCGGTTCAAACCATCCACGAGCACGTCGCGGCGGGACCGGTACACGGATACTATCCCTTCCACGCAGGACTGGTCCGCCTGCAGGGCCACTGTTGCTGCGATCTGAATCGGCTGAAAGACCCCGTAGTCCAGGTAACTCTTGATGCGCGTGAGAGCCGAGATCATCTCGGGATTTCCCACGCAGAAACCCACCCGCCATCCAGCCATGCTGTAACTCTTGGACATGGAAAAAAACTCGACCCCCACTTCCTTGGCTCCAGGCACCTGGAGGAAGCTTGGAGCCCGATAGTCGTCGAAGACCAGGTCGGCATAAGCCAGGTCGTGGATGACCATCATGTTGTTCTCTTTTGCGAAGTCGACGATCTTCTGGAAGAAATCCAGGTCCACGACGGCCGTTGTGGGATTGTGCGGAAAAGAGATGATAAGCAGCCTGGGCCTGGGCCAGGTCTGCTTGGTGGCGGTTTCGAGGTCTTCGAGGAAGTTTCTGTCCGGACCTATGGGGATGGATCGCACATCCCCGCCTGCGATGATCGCCGAATACGGATGAATGGGATAGGTGGGATTGGGCGCAAAAACCACATCGCCGGGACTCACCAGCACCAGCACAAGGTGCGACAGGCCCTCCTTCGCCCCGATGGTCACCACCGTTTCGATTTCGGGATCGAGGTCTACGTCGTACCTTCGTTTATACCAGTTGGCGATACCTTCCCTCAGCTTGGTGATCCCCCTCGAAGCCGAATATCGGTGATTGTGGGATTTTCTGACGGCTTCGATGAGCTTGTCGATGATGTGCTTGGGGGTGGGCAGATCGGGATTTCCCATCCCGAGATCGATAATGTCCTCGCCGGCCCTTCGTTTTTCCATCTTCAGAGCATTCACCTGAGCGAACACATAAGGCGGCAGCCGATACATTCGACTGCGTTGAGCGATATTGAATCCCATGGCATGTTCCCCCTTGTATTTTAAACTTTAAATACTAGAGTACGGTTAAATCAAAGTCAAAAGATTTCATATCACCTCGTTAGTCCGCTCCACAGGGAAGACTCTTCCAACCACCTTCGGACGAGCCGCTGATCCCGCCGCTTTCGAAGTGTCCCTGCGACGGCCGAACTGGAAGGGAAAGGCCTTGTATTGAAAGGTACCCCTCTGATAAGTTACATTACATTCCAGGCCTCGGAACTTATTATTTTAGAACCTCAAGGCAATAAGGCAAGCCTATGAAGCAGGTGATACTGGGCACGGCAGGCCACATCGACCATGGCAAGACATCCCTCATCAGGGCCCTGACCGGGATCGACACCGATCGGCTCAAGGAAGAGAAACTGCGGGGGATTACCATAGAGCTTGGCTTTGCGCACATGGATCTACCGGGAGGCAACCTGCTGGGAATCGTGGACGTGCCGGGGCATGAGCGCTTTGTAAAGCACATGGTGGCCGGGGCCACGGGAATCGACATGGTGGCCCTGGTGGTGGCGGCAGACGAAGGAGTCATGCCTCAGACGCGCGAACACATGGAAATCTGCGAACTGCTTCGCGTGAAAAAGGGCCTGGTTGTCCTCACCAAGATCGACCTGGTGGAAGATCCCGACTGGGTGGAAATGGTGCGGGAAGATGTGACGGATTTTCTCAAGGGGACATTCCTCGAAGGAGCACCGGTGATTCCCGTCTCCGCCCACACCGGGGAAGGCATCGACCAACTCAAGGAGGAACTCCTCCATCTTTTCAACGAGGTTCAACCCAGGAGTGCCGACGGGCCGTTCCGACTCCCGGTGGACCGCGTTTTCTCCATGCGCGGATTCGGGACGGTGGTGACAGGCACAAGCGCTTCGGGCAGACTCCGCCTGGGAGATCCGGTAGTCGTCTATCCCCTGGGGTACAAGAGCAAGGTCCGGGGACTCCAGGTTCACGGACAGGAGGTGCAGGAGGTTCTCCCAGGGCAGCGCACCGCCGTCAACCTCCAGGGCATGGAACGCGCCCTGGTTCAGCGGGGCCACGTTGTGGCCACCCCCGGTTCCCTGGCGGCAACTCACATGATCGACGTACACATCGAACTCCTGCCCAGCTGCCCCCGCCCGCTCAAGCACAGAGCCAAGATCCGCTTTCACACCGGAACCGCCGAACACATTGCCACCATCGTGCTCCTCGACAGGGTTGAACTGGCAGCAGGCGAGCGCGCCTTCGCACAGATCCGCCTGAATCAACCCGTTGCGGCTCTCCGGGGAGACCGGTTCGTGGTGAGGTCCTATTCCCCTGTGCAGACCATTGGAGGCGGGACGATCCTCCATCCGCTTCCCCGCAAGCACAAGGGGCAGGACAAGCGGGAGGCTGCCAGGACTCTCGGAACCTTGCTCACCAGCGACGAATCCGAGATCGTCCTGTGGCATGTCCGCGACAGCGGCTGGGCGGGGGTGTCCCAGGATGAACTGTCGATTCGAGCCAACGTTTCGGCCAAATCTCTCGAAGGCATTCTTCCCGGGTTCATAAGCCGCAAGAAGATCATCCTGTACGACAAGGAAAACAGAAGACTTCTGGAAGCCGGTGTCCTCGAGGAAATCAAGCAGTCCATTCTCGATACGCTTGCCGACTACCACAGGCGATTTCCGCTCAAGACGGGAATGCCCAAGGAGGAGTTGTCTGCACAGCTCGCCAAGCCCGTGGACGTAAAACTCTACAACTATGTTCTGCGCCGGCTTACCGAACAGGATCTGGTCGTCCAGGAGATGGAATGGGTGCGGCTGGCATCCCACAAGATCGATCTCACGGGCGAGGAACAGGCCATACGGCAGAAGATAGAAAAGGCTTTTCTCGAAGCCGGCCTCCAGCCGCCCTTTCTCAAGGAGATCACCGATAGACTTCCCGGAACGCCGCGGCGCCACCAGGAAGTACTCGAATGGATGGTCTCCCAGTCCATCCTGGTCAAGGCCAAGGAAGATCTGTACTTTCACGTCACCCCCCTCGTGGAACTCCAGCAGCGCCTTGTCTCCTACCTCAAAGAACACGGGGAAATCTCGACACCCCAGTTCAAGGACATGACCCAGGCGAGCCGGAAATATACCATCCCACTGCTGGAATACTTTGACACCCAGAAAGTCACCATACGCATCGGAGATGTGCGACGCCTGCGCGAAGGCAGGGCCTCTTCCTGAACGTGGAACGGCGGAGCCTCCCGCCGAATCGAAAGGAGAACGGAATGCTCAAACACGTGGTATTCATGAAGTTCAAAGGGGGAACCCAGGATTCCGACATTGCCGACCTCGAAAAAAGCCTCGGCGCTCTTCCGGCTGTCATCAGCGAGATCAGAGGCTACGAATTCGGGCGGGATGTCGTTCGTTCGGAGCGATCCTATGATTTTGCACTGGTCTCCACCTTTGAAAACCTCGATGCCATGAAAGCATACCAGGTTCACCCCGATCACCTGGCTGTCCTCGCGAAGGTAAAAGACCTGTGCGACGGCATTCTGGCGGTGGATTTCGAGACGTGATGCTGCCGGCGATGAAAGGCGGGAGGTCTTGAATCGATGCGGACATCCGCACCCGGACACCGTTACGAATACCGGATAGACGAGCATGGAGACTGGTTTTGTGAAGGAAACCCCGTAACCGATCCGGAGCTGTTTCGCATACTCAGTCGTTCTCTTTTCCAGCGCAGCGACGGGTTCTTCATCCGCTGCGAAGGGGAGATTCACCCCGTCCACGTTGCCGATGCGCCCGTCTTCGTGCGATACGTGCACGTGGACGCCGACGTAGCGGGAAATCTTTATCGAGTGGACATCGAGCTTTGCGATGGCCGCAGGGAACCTCTTCGCGCTGATACTCTCACCGTGGCATGCAATGATGCACTGTACTGCCTGGCCACACCGAGGCGCCTCAAGGCACGCTTCGGCAGAACGGCCTACAACGAACTCACCCGCTATCTTCAATCAGACGAAGCCGAGAAAGGTTTCCATTTCGTCATAGGCGGCGTTCGTTACGACATCCGCTCGGAACAGGACTGCGAATCGCTCCCGAACCGCTCCTGAACGGATCCGTCGAGAGCCACAGATCCGCCCGCCTCAAGCCTCCTCCGGCGATTCATAAGCGGTGAGCAGCCGGATGCAGAGGCGCACGCCCACATCGAGTGCCCGTTCGTCGAAATCGAAGAAAGGGGAATGCAGTCCGTGAACGAAGGGCTTCCTCCGAGATCTGCATCCGAGTCGAATGAGCACTCCAGGCCATCTTTCCAGGAAATAGGCGAAGTCCTCGGCACCCATCCGGGGCGGTTCGACGTGCACATGCCCACTGCCCAGCAGAGCCTCGGCATGCCGCAGGACATGATCCAGCATCCGGGGATCGTTCACAACCGGCGGATACCCTGAAGTGATGTCAAATTTCGACGAAACGCCGTGCCCGGCCTCCAATCCCCTGAGAAGACCTTCCATCCGTTCAAGGATCGTGTCCCGCACCTTGCGGTCGAGTGTGCGGATGGTCCCTTCCAGAACGGCTTCCCGCGGGATGATGTTTCGGCCGGTACCGGCATGGAAACGGCCCACGGTCAGTACGGCGGGTTCGAGGGGAGGCAGATTGCGGCTGATGATATCCTGCATCTGCAGAACCAGGTGAGCACCCGCCACCACGGGGTCGACACACAGATGCGGCTGGGCACCATGTCCGCCCTTTCCCACCAGCCTGATCAAGAAATTGTCCGATGCTGCGTTGCTGACACCCGATGCGACTCCGACCTCCCCCACAGGCAGTTCCGGATACATGTGGCAGGCAAAGATTGCTTCCACGGGTTCTGAATCGAATACGCCGGACGCGATCATCTCCCTGGCTCCGGAGCCGCCTCCTTCTTCGGCAGGCTGAAAAATGAAAAGCTTTCTGCCGTGGCCTTTCTGAACCCACCCGTATTCAACAAGCCATCGGATGACCCCGAGAGCGATGGTGACATGGCCGTCATGCCCACAGGCATGCATTATCCCCGGGTGCCTGGATCGATAGGAAACTTCACTGCCTTCCTCGATGGGCAAACCGTCCATGTCCGCTCTCAGAGCCACGGTCGGTCCGGTTTTTTTCGCCTCCAGGCAGGCCACCAGCCCGGTTTTCGCCACCCCGGTTTCGCAGGCGACACCGAGTTCGTCCAGGACTTCTCTTATCCTGGCCGAGGTTTTTTCCTCCTGGTAAGCCAGTTCAGGAATTTCGTGGAAGGTGCGCCGCAGGTGTACGAGCCAGTCATGAAACGGAGTCAGATTTGTCTCGGGCATGCACTGTATCTCCGGAAAGAAAAACCCGCCTTACCGGGTGGGGAAGGCGGGCACATATCATGGAACAAAGCCTTTTCAGGCACCGGGGGTCGAGGAGAACGTGGAGGCAGACGAATAAAGACAGCGCATTCTCCCCCCTCCCGGCCCAGGGTTTCGGAGTCTTTACATTGGAATGTTACCGTGCTTCTTGGGCGGCAGAGCCTGGCGCTTGGACGCGAGTACATCGAATGCCTCGATGAGCCGGGTCCTCGATTCCGAAGGCATGATTACTCCGTCGATGTAGCCGCGCGATGCCGCGATGTAGGGGTTGTAAAGAGCGTTTCGATAGTTATCGATCACTTCCTGGCGTTTTGCCACGGGATCTTCGGCGGAGCTGATCTCCTTGCGGAAGATGACGTTGGCCGCGCCCTCGGCACCCATAACGGCGATCTCGGCCGTCGGCCAGGCCAGGGCGATATCCGCCCCAAGGTCCTTGGAACACATGGCCAGGTAGGATCCACCGTAATCCTTGCGGGTAATCAGGGTGATCTTGGGAACGGTGGCTTCCGAGTAGCACCAGAGCAGCTTTGCGCCGTGGCGGATGATTCCGCCCCATTCCTGCTGCCTTCCGGGCAGGTATCCGGGCACGTCCGCGATGGTCAGCATCTGGATGTTGAAGGCATCACAGAAACGGATAAAGCGGGTGGCCTTGTCCGACGAATCCACATCGAGGCACCCGGCGAGCACTTTGGGCTGGTTGGCGATGATGCCGGTGGGCTTGCCGTTCAGGCGAATGAAACCCACAACCATGTTCATTGCGTAATACTGGTGGATTTCCACGAAATCGCCGTCGTCGGCGATGGCACGGATGACATCCCGCATGTCATAGGCGCCCATGGGATTTTCGGGAATGATGGTATCGAGTTCGGGGCACATGCGGACGGGACTGTCGTCCGTCGGCTTGATGGGTGGATCTTCCATGTTGTTGTCAGGGAAGAAACTCAGGAGGACCTTGATCTCCTCGATGCAGTCGGCATCACTTTCGCAAGCGAAATGAGCCACACCGCTCCTGCTGTTGTGGGTCATGGCGCCGCCCAATTCCTCCTGGGTGATGATCTCGCCCAGCACCGACTTGATGACGTCCGGACCCGTGATGAACATCAGGCCCGTATTCTTCACCATGTAGATGTAGTCGGTCATGGCGGGGGAATAAACCGCGCCGCCTGCGCAGGGACCCATAATGGCGGAAATCTGTGGAATAACTCCGGAGGAAATGGCGTTGCGGTAGAAGATCTGGCCGTACCCGGACAGCGAATCGACTCCCTCCTGGATGCGTGCACCGCCCGAGTCGTTGAACCCGACGAACGGCTTGCCCGCCCTCAGAGCGAGATCCATGACCTTGCAGATCTTCTTGGCGTGCATTTCGCCGAGGCTGCCTGCACGGGCTGTGAAATCCTGGGCAAAAGCAAACACCTGGCGGCCGTTTACCGTCCCGTAGCCGGTAACAACACCGTCCGCGGCAATTTCGACCTTGTCTATCCCGAACAACGTCCCTCTGTGCTTCACAAACATATCGAGTTCGCGGAAGCTACCGGGATCAAAAAAGAGATCTATACGCTCACGGGCTGTCAGCTTGCCTCGTTCACGCTGTTGAGCCACAGCCTTGGCTCCACCCATTTCCTTAATCTTCGCTTCGCGTTCGCGCAGTTCTTTGAGTTTATCAGCAACCCTTCCCATATCAGCTTCTCCTCCATTTCAACATTTAGATAGACCCCTGGTTTGCTTCCATACAAATTTGAACTATTCTAGCGGTTCACGGGTAGTTGTCAAGCGCTTTCCCCCCTTGTTCGTCCAAAGATTCACATTAGCAGTCCGGTCCCCACAAAAATCCTTCCAGATCGGCATTTGGCACAATGAACCAGGTATTCCTTGCACAGAGTCGAACAAAAAGAAGGAGGAGCACCCGCATTCGAAGGCCGGGCCAGGATATGCAGCCGTTTAACCGGCTTTGCATCCTGCTTCACCCCCCTTTATTCATCATGATAATTTTCACGATAACCCCCATCCCCGGTACCATTCGGCCGCCCAAACGATCCGTACAGGGACTTCGACGAGGCACAAAACCCGGGGTTGCCGGCCGGAACGACAGCGCACCACGAAGGGTTCGTGCCGTGGACTGTTAGAGCCGGGATGGCATCTTCGCGTTGCGGGATTCGGGAACATGGAGCACTTCGAACCCCCGGTCCTTCGCCTTCTGCCACATCAGGCGACTGTCCTGACGCCTCCCGGGATCGTCCTTCACGACGAAGTGCAGCACGCAGTCGAAACGAGCCATGAAATCCAGGCTGCACCCCGCATCGCACACCAGCACGTCCATGGGTCCCAAAGGCACCTCGCCCACGGTGATCAGCACCTGGTGAACGGAGGCGCCTTCTTCGCCCGGCACATGGATGCCGTGAGGCACAAAACTCGACTCCGAAAAAGTCCAGAGCATCTGGTCCAGATGCCGGGCCGCCATCCCGGATTCCGCCAGCACCTGGACCTTCCTGCCGCTTTCATGGCAGTGTTCGACCCACCGGCACAGCAGACTTCTGTGTTCCGCGGCCGAGGTTTCGATAAAATAGATTCTCGTTCGGAGCATCGGCATATTCAGCATGTAAGGTGAAAGGCGCCGGCCACGAAACCGCCGCTCTCCCGCAGGCGATTGAACGTCCGTACCGCCTCCGCCGTAGGCTCTTCCACCAGCTCGATCCCCGCCTCGAGAAGCACCGCCTTCAGGGATTCAGCCACCCGCATCCGGCCGGGCTGCCCGGTCCCCACAACCAGGCAGCGGGGCTTCATCACAAGAATATCCATAATATCGTCAGCCGCGACCTCGTGCCCCTCTCTGCGCCACCAGCCATCGACCACTTCATCGTTCACGATCTTGAGGTCGCCGTGATATTCCCTGCCTCGCACCCTCATGGTGCCGAATCGATATTCTTCAATCACGATCAACTCCCGGTATCGGGACAAGAGTGAAGCAGAAAGCAGGATTGCCGGCTCTCGTGCCGGAATTCTCCCTGCCTATGCGTTGCAGATCTTATGGACCGCTTCCGTCGAATCCGGTCCGAAATACCTGCCCATATCCTCGAAAAACGACCGCGACGGATTGACCAGGAGTTTGGAATTCAGGGCAATGACCGCCTCGCCCTTGCCATCCACCACCACGTGCAGAAAGGTCGGGCATTCTCCCGGGTGGCTCAGAAGCAGGTGACGGAGCCGCGACAGGCCGTCCCGGTCGATCTTGTCGGCATTCAAACGGATGCGCACGGATTCCACGGTCTGCATTTCGGCATCATCCAGGGTGAGAATATGATTGGCGATGATCTTGGACCCCTTTTCATCGTGCTGGACCTTCCCGATCACCACCAAGGGCTCGTCTGCGTCCAGCAGGTGCCGGGACTGTCCGAAAACCTCAGAGAAGGCCACGATCTCGACCAGGCCCTCCTTGTCCTCGAGGGACAGAAAGGCCATGCGATCACCCCGCTTGGTGGTGAGTTCCTTCACGATGCTCAACATTCCGCTGATCACCACCTCGGCGCCTTCCCTTTTCTCCTTCACCGCCTGGCTGTCCGTGGTGCACAGCCCCGCCAGTCGATCCGCGTAATGATCCATGGGGTGCCCCGATATGTAAAAGCCGAGCGCCTCCTTTTCGTACTGGAGGGTGACCCGCCGGTCCCAGGCGGGTACGTCAGGCAGTTCGGGGACCGGACTCTTCCGCGAAGACATCAGAAGATCGAACATGTTCATCTGGCCCGCCTGGCGGTCGCGCTGGATGACCTGCGACTTCTCAAGGGCATCATCCAGGGCGGCCAGAAGCCGTGATCTCCCGGAAGTGATGGAATCGAACGCTCCACACTTGATCAGCTGCTCGATCACCCTCCTGTTCACCTTTTGAGTGTCAACTCTTCGGCAGAAATCGTGCAGCGATTCGAAGGAGCCTTCCTCGCGTCGACCATGGATGATCGTCTCGATTGCCGCCTCACCCACATTCTTCACCGCTCCAAGCCCGAAGCGTATTCTGCCCTCCACGACCGTGAAATCCCTGTTGCTGGCATTGACGTCCGGAGGAAGGATTTTGATTCCCATCTCCCTGCATTCGTTGATGAGTCTGACCACCTGGTCGGAGTTGCTGAGAAAGCTGTTGAGCAGGGCGCCCATGAATTCGACGGGATAATGGGCCTTCAGGTAGGCGGTCTGGTAGGCTATCAAGGCATAGGCGGCGCTGTGAGACTTGTTGAACCCGTACCCCGCGAACTTTTCCATCAGATCGAAGATGTGATTGGCCTTGGAAAGTTCGATCGCGTTTCGGGTGGCGCCCTCCACGAACCTTTTTCGCTGAGCCTGCATCTCCTCGGGCTTCTTCTTGCCCATGGCCCGCCTGAGGATATCCGCCTCGCCAAGGGTATAGTCCGCCAGCACGCTGGCGATCTTCATCACCTGTTCCTGGTAGAGGATCACTCCGTACGTGGGTTCGAGGATCGGGCGAAGGGCCTCAATGTCGTAACTGATCTCTATCTTTCCATGTTTGCCCTGAATATAGTTTTCGACCATCCCGCTTTCGAGGGGACCCGGCCTGTATAGGGCGACCAGGGCCACGATGTCCGCGAAGCTTTCCGGCTTGAGGCGCACCAGGATGTCCCTCATTCCCGAACTCTCCAGCTGGAACACCCCCGTGGTGTCTGCCCGGCCGAGCAGGGTGTAGGTGGCCGGATCATCCAGCGGGAGGGCATCCATGTCGAGTCGCACGCCATGGTTGGCGTCGATGAGCTGCACGGCGTTGCTGATCACCGTGAGGTTCCTCAGCCCGAGAAAATCAAACTTGATCAGCCCGGCCTTCTCCACGAATTTCATGGAATACTGGGTCACCACCTCGTCGTCCTGCCCCTTGTAGAGGGGCATGTATTCCACTATAGGCTTGTCGGCCATCACGACGCCCGCCGCGTGGGTGGAAGCGTGGCGGGTAAGTCCTTCCAGTGCGAACGCGATTTCGAAGAGTTCTCTCAGCTGCGGGTCGTCCCGCTGCTGCTCCCCCAGCCGCGGTTCCAGCTGGAAGGCTTTTTCGAGGGTTATCCCCGGAGACGCCGGGATCAACTTGGCGATCCGGTCCACTTCATTATACGGCATGGCAAGAGCACGCCCTACATCGCGAATGACCGCTCTCGCCTGCATTGTCCCGAACGTGCTGATCTGGGCTACTCGATCCTTGCCGTATTTCTCGGACACATAGCGAAGAACTTCCTCCCTTCCATGGATGCAGAAATCCACGTCGATATCCGGCAAACTGATGCGTTCGACATTGAGAAAGCGTTCGAATATGAGGCCATGCTCGATGGGATCCAGGTCCGTGATGTTCATCACATAGGCGACCAGGCTGCCGGCGGCGGACCCTCTTCCCGGTCCGACGGGAATTCCCCTGTTTTTCGCATAGTTGATAAAATCGGCAACAATCAGGAAATAGGCGGAAAAACCCATCTCCTCGATCACCTTCATCTCGTACCCAAGCCGGTCTTCGTACTCCTTCTGCTCCCGTTCCGAAAACCCCGGCTGCCTCCTTCCGATCGCCTGCATACGTCGTTCAAAGCCGTCCCAAACCGTCTTTTCGAATCTCTCCTGAAGGCTCTCTCCGGGTTCAAGTGGAAACACCGGAAAGTGGTGCTTTCCAAACTCGAGTTCCAGGTCGCAGCGTTCTGCAATGGCCAGCGTATTCTCGATAGCCTCCGGGACATGGGAAAATTCACGGGCCATCTCCTCGGGAGACTTGAAATAGAGATGATCGGTCTGAAATTTCATGCGCTTCTCATCGAGGATCGTTTTGCCCGTCTGGATGCACAGAAGGATCTCGTGCGCCCGTGCGTCGCTCTTGCGCAGGTAGTGGCAGTCGTTTGTGGCGACAACGGGCAGACCGGTCTCACGGCCGAGGCGAACAAGGGCATCATTTACCCTTGCCTGTTCGGGAATACCATTGGCCTGAAGTTCCAGGTAGAAGTTGCCGGGGCCGAAGATATCCGCAAACTGCAGAGCCGCCTTTCGGGCGGCATCTTCCTGGTTCCTGAGAATGAGAGTGGCGATCTCCCCTTTCAGACAACTCGACAGTCCGATCAGTCCTTCACTGAATTGCCCCAGAATCTCCTTGTCTATGCGCGGCTTATAATAGAAACCCTCGAGGTACCCCGCGGACACCAGCTTCAACAAGTTGCGGTAACCGCGGATATCCCTGGCGAGCAGCACGAGGTGAAAACTGCGGTCGTCCTCCGAACTCCCGCTGTTCGCGTGCCTTCCCTGGCGTTCTTTGCGACTCCGGGGCGCCAGATACGCCTCGCAGCCGATGATCGGTCTGACTCCGGCCTCCCTGGCATATTCATAGAATTCCAGCGCGCCGAACATGTTCCCGTGATCCGTGACGGCAACAGCCGGCATGCCGAAACTGCGAACGCTCTCCATCAAATCCTTCAGGCGAATCGCGCCATCCAGCAGGCTGTACTGCGTATGCACGTGAAGGTGTACAAACGAATCCATAATGGGCACTCTTTCCATGTCTGCCTGTCCGCCGCGCCGAACAGGCCGATACGATTCACGCCGGGCACGGGAAGGGTAAATCCCATGTCTGCCCTGTCTCTTCCAGTATCCGGCATTCCCCCCCAACGCGAGGGATTCGAAAATTCCCGTCCAGCCAACGGTTCAGGAAGCCATCCGGGCGCGCTGGGAACGCTTTTCCCATTCGCCCCCCCTCCCCTGCAACCGCCTCAAAGCCTCGAAACTGACCCTGGCGATTATACCTGTTCAACACACGGATTTCGACCGAAAAGCATTCGAACCCCGGGATGGCATGTCTTCACACAAGCCGGCGCCGGTGGCAACCGACATGGAAACCCGGTCAGTCGGGCATCATTGTCCACCCGTGTTGGGAACCGCCACAGGCTGTTCTTAAGGTTCTTCATAAACGCGTACCCGGACAGCTGTCGCACAAAGGTGGAATAAACCCGCAACAACGTCGTTCCCACCACAACGGTGGCGGGAATGACATCCTGATGCCATCGATCCTTTTTTTCTCCCTTGTCCAGTCCTGATGCAAGTTGACGGCTTCCCAGGAATGATGGTAAGTATTATGTTAAATTAACAAGCATTATTGCTCTCTATCCTGCTTCGAGGCGGTGTTGCCGCAGGCGTTCATTCTGAACAATCTTTCGAGTTCTGAACGGGCAGACAGAATTCACACCCGCTTTCACTCAAGCGATACTCCAGAGTACGACGTTTCCTTGGTTCATCCGGCAAACTTCCATGAGCCGTGGAGTCACAAACTGCTGTGAAAACAGGTCGAGCCGGGATGAGACTCCGGTTGAATGGACAGAACCAAACCGGGACGATAACCATGACCCGAAATATTGATGCCATGGAACTCGTGGCAAACAGGACCGAGTTCAGCGGGCACAGCAAACAGTCGGCCAGGCCACGCACATAAGACTCTCGATCAGCTGATCTCAAAGAAATCGGGCCAAACGGTCCCGGCATTTTCTTGTAAGCGCGTTCCGGACAGTTGTCGCGCAAAGGTGAAATACACCTGCAACAACGTCATTCCCGCGAACGGTCATACAAAGGCGGGAATCCAGGAAAGGTGACTGCTTATGGCCAGACAGTTTATTGCATTCATCGTGGCAGGCGGAGCAAACGGCACGCCGTACGTCGGTGTAACATGGTAAAGAGCATGGAAGACAAGACGGATGGAGCAAGGCAATTCCGGGTGGACAGATCCTTGCGGTGCGATCTGCGCTTGGACTGGATTCCCGCCTTTCGCGGGAATTCGCTGTGATCTTCGCGCAAATGACGTTGTTGCGGGAATGACGTCTTGATGCCGAATGACGTTGTGATGCCATCGATCTTTTGCGTGAAAAGCACCGGAGGTACTCGTTTGCCTGATGAACCGTTTCTCTTGGGTTTCGAGGCAGGCATGGATTCATGACGGCGATCGCCCGGAGGACCCCTGAACAGGGAGGGTCAGAAGGCCCGTATCCATACCAGCAGGGACGGACGGCATGCAGGCGTGCCGAAAACCCGGGAACCGCCCTGCCTGGCCTCTCTGTATGGAACGACACCGACTGAAAGGAGAAGTCACAATGAACACGCAACGTTTTGGAGTTATGACCATTGCACTGGGTGTCGTTCTGCTGCTTGCATCGAACGTGCAGGCAACACCCCAGCAGGGATCGGGTGACCTTCCGCCCCCCGGAACCATCCTCGTCACACCCGAAGGGGCGATACCGCCGTCTCACGGCCATTCACCTCCCCCCAGAACTCCATCCTCCCCCCCCAAGGTCCGCACCCCCCATCACCCGACCCCCGGAACCGGTCATCCGTCTCACGGCCATTCACCTCCCCCCAGAACTCCATCCTCCCCCCCCAAGGTCCGCACCCCCCATCACCCGACCCCCGGAACCGGTCATCCGACCTCTCCACCTCCTCCCACGAGACGGCCCGATCGTTTCAAGATCGAAAGTCAGCTGCAGCAGGCTCACAAGAGCAGGGTCAGCAACATAAACGCCAGATACAACGGCCAGATAGGCGGCCTGGAGGGTAGGATATCGGACTTGAGGTATCATCAGACGCACGACAGGCCAGGCAATTACGACCTGTATGAGCGGCAGATCCGGCAACTGGAGAACCAGATCGAGAGGCTGCGAGACGAGAGGCAACAGCGGATCGAGGATTCGCGGGACCTGATGAACAGGCAGCTTCACCAGCTGTGGAATTCGCCGTAGCCATGGGAATACCTGGGCTTTCGGGTCGGGCTTGCCCGTTGTCCAGAATTCACGCGGCAAGGCAGCCGAGACCCGCCTGATTTGTCTTGAACGGAAGCAAGGCCGAAAAAGGTATGGACACCCGCCTTCCTTCGTCTTTCGCTTTGAAGTTCCAGGCAATTTCATCTTGACTTCATCTGCGGGCATCGGCTAGGATTCGTTTGTTACGGGCTAACAGGCGGGTGTAGCTCAGCTGGTAGAGCACAAGCTTCCCAAGCTTGGGGTCGCGGGTTCGAATCCCGTCGCCCGCTCCAGTCTGTCTGAGGTATTCCTTCTCGACGAAGGCTTCCCTTCTTGAGGTGGCAGCAGGCGCGGATACAAGGTGCCGTCAGGTTCACTTCGATTAGTGGATGACAATACTTGCGGATTCTCATTGGCTCTCAAGAGAAACCTCTGGTAATCAAGCGTACATTATTGTCGAGTCTGCTGAGAGAAGTGGGTGCAGTGCCCGCTTTTTTTGTTTTTGGGAGCAGGAATTACGGTGGAGAAAGTGGAGCTTAAGCCGGGGACCGGCACAAGAGATGAGCCGCTCATCGACCGGATATGGAGTCTCCTGGAACCGGTGGCGAGGTCGGAAGGGATGGAGATACTGGAGGTCGAGTATCGTCGGGAATCGATCGGCTGGGTGCTTCGCCTGTTTATCGACCGGGAGGAGGGGGTTTCCGTGGATGACTGTGCCAGAGTGAGCCGCGTGGCAGGGGATTTGCTCGACGTGTCTGACATGATCCCCAATCCGTACCACCTGGAGGTTTCTTCGCCGGGATTGAACAGGCCCTTGCGCAAGTGGGAGCATTTTCAGATGCATCTTGGCAGGATCATTGATTTGCGCACTGCCACGGCGATCCGGAATCGGCGTAAATTTAAGGGGATATTGAAGGAAGTCGATCCGGAAAAGGTTATAATGGATTGCGACGGACAGGTATACGAGATTCCTCACAGCATCGTGGAACGTGCGAGGCTGTGCTACAACGAGTCCGTCGAACGGTAGTATCCCTGTAAGACATTATTGATTCCTGACTTCGGATGCGGTCTTTTTCGAAAGGACCTTTTTGGGAGATGACACATTATGGCCAGTGAACTTAAGCGGTTGATCGATCAGGTCAGTCGGGAAAAAGGGATCGACCGCCAGACATTGATCCACACACTGGAAGATGCCATAAAATCAGCAATAAAGAAGAAGTACGGTTCCAGGCTCGACCTGGACGTGACGTTTAACGAGGAATTCGGAGAAATCGAGGCCTTTCTGTTCAAGGAGGTCGTCGAAGAGGTGACCGATCCCGACAAGCAGGTTTCGATGGAAGAAGCTCTGCGGCTCGATCCCGAGAGTCAGTTGGGCGATGAACTTGGAATACGCATGGATACGGAGACCCTGGGCAGGATTGCGGCCCAGTCCGCAAAGCAGGTGATCATCCAGAAGATGAAGGATGCCGAGCGGGAAGTGGTTTATGACGAATTCAAGAGCAGGAAGGGAGAGATCTGCCACGGGATCGTTCAGCGTGTGGACAAGAGCGGCATTGTGGTCAACATGGGCCAGGCGGAAGCCATACTGCCCGTGAAGGAGCAGATTCCAAGGGAAGTCTTCCGTCAGGGTGATCGAATCAGGGCTTATGTTCTGGACGTGAAGAAGATCAGCAAAGGCCCCCAGGTCGTTCTCAGCCGTACGCACCCGCATTTTCTCATCCAGTTGTTTCATTCTGAGGTGCCCGAAATCGCCGAGGGGATTGTGAGCATCATCAGTGCAGCCCGGGAGCCGGGATCCAGGGCAAAAATCGCGGTTATTTCCAAGGATTCGGATGTAGACCCGGTGGGGGCGTGCGTGGGAATGAAAGGGACCCGGGTACAGAACGTGGTGCAGGAGCTCAGAGGAGAGAAGATCGACATCGTCCCCTGGAACATGGATCCTGCCAAGTTCGTGGTCAACGCCCTTGCGCCGGCCATTATATCGAAAGTGATCATTGATCAGGCCAATCGCAGCATGGAAGTCATCGTTCCCGACGACCAGCTTTCACTGGCTATCGGCAAGCGCGGCCAGAACGTCCGCCTGGCTTCCAGGCTCACCAACTGGCGTATTGATGTGAAAAACGAAAGCCGATACGAACGCCAGAAGCAGGCAGGATACCAATCGTTGCTTCGCATCGGCGGTCTCGAGCCCGAACTGGCCGATCGGCTGTACGAGGCGGGGATCATTTCGCTGCAGGAATTCACCGAAGCCAGCCTGACCGAACTGGAAGATCTCACAAGGCTCCCTCAGGCGGTCCTGGAAGGGATGCTCGCCGAGGCCGCCAGGCTGCTTTTGGAGCAGGAATCGGTCCAGGCGGAAGATGTTGACGAAACCGGGGAGTCCGGGGATGACCGGGAGGAGATCCAGGATTCCAAACAGGCTCAGGGGGAAACCGTTCAGGAGCAGGTGCCTGGTGAGTGAAACCGAACGACCGGGGTCACGTGCCCATCCGAACATGCGTGGTTTGCGGAGACAGGAAACCCAAGAACGAACTTCTTCGTGCAGCCCTCAAGTCCGAGGAGAGGTCTATTGTATTGGATCGCGATCAGAATCTGGGAGGCCGTGGCGCTTACGTCTGCCCAGACTGCTTACCCCGAATGCGTTTTACCAAGAGGGTTCAGAAGGCCTTCCGTTATAAGGCCGAACGACTGGATCCCGAAATTCTGCTCGAACAGTCAGCACGTTGAGCAGACAGGATGGATTGATTGATCAAAGAAATATTCAACCCCTCACTTTCCCCGGCCGGCGGGGGCCTGAATTGGGTGGGACAGGAGACCGGCAACGCTTCCTCGTCTCGTTCCCCAATTCCCCCCTTGCGGCCTTCGGGAGATGTGGCGACCGCGTTCCTCGAGGTCGAAAGCATTTCGCACTTATCCCGCCGGCCCTGCACCGGACCGGACAGGAAAGCAGAAGGGGTGGCCTCATAAATGAGATTACGTAAAGAAGTCATTTGTATGATAAGGGGGAAGTATTCATGACGCGAATGAGGGTGCACGAGCTTGCGAAAGAACTCAACATGAACAATAAGGACCTGATTGATCGCATTCTGAAGTTGGGGATTCAGGTCAAGAACCACATGAGTACTTTGACCGACTCCGCCGTAACCAAGATTCGACAGCAGTTCAGCGAGAGCAGGGCAGAACAGGTCGAAGAGAAGCGGATCGGGAGGGCCGTCATCCGAAGGCGGAAGAAACCGGCTGAAGAAGAGAGCCGGCCCGCGGAAGAAGCCGCCCCGGAAGGGCTCGTCGAGGCCGCGGCTTCGGCGGAAATCGCTCAAATCCCCGAATCCCCCTCCATGCCTGCCAGGGAACTTCCTGGAATGCCGATCGAGACTGAACCCGAGGCGGCCCCTCAACCTCCCGTCACTGCGCGGGAGCCGGAAGCGGAAGAGCGGACAGTCGCGGAAATCGAACCCGCCGAGCTTGTTGAGGAGGCGGCTGCCCAGCCCGAGGCACTGGCGAAGACGGCCGAGGCGGCTGCATCATCGGAGCCCGGGCGTTATGAGGCGAAGGCCGCAGCCGTCGAACCTTCCGTACTCGAGGGACCCGCGCAGGCGGCAGCAGTTCCGGAAGCCGCTGCGCAGCCTGAAGAACTTAAACTCCGGGAGGAGCCCTCCCTCGAACGCGCTCCCGAGAGCGAACTGATGCCACCACCTTCCCCTTCACCGCTCGAAACCGAACCTTCATCCGAACCTGCCGCGGGGCATCCGGCTGCGGCGGAAGAGGAAGAAGAGGAAGAGGAGGGAGCTCGCGCCAAGCCCAGGAAGGCAAAGAAACGAAGGCGGAAGAAGGCCCGCAAGGACGAGCCCGCACGGATCATCAAGCTGCCCGAAATCATGCCCGAAGAACCCGAGGAGGAAGCGGAGCTGCCTCAGCACCTGGCCGCCAAGCTCCAGGTGAAGACGGAAGAAACGGAGACCAAGGAGCCTCCGCGCAAGAAGAGGATCAAGACAGCCGAGGAATTCGAACGGGAGGCCGCGGAAAAGAAGGCTCGTGCACCTCGTCGCAAGGAGGTTTTTGAACGCGAAGACCTCTATTCCAAGAAGGAAATCGCTGCGCAGGAGGACCGTGGTCGACAGATGCGCGGCGAGAAAGGCAGACCCCTTCTCAAGGAAGTGCCCCGGCCCGATCTGGCCGTACCCAAACCAGGAAAGCGCAAAGTGAAAGTCGACGAGGCCATCACTATCTCGAACCTTGCCAAACAGATGGGCATCAAGGCGGGCGAACTCATCAAGAAACTGCTCCTGCTCGGAATGCCCGCCAACATCAACCAGGCTATCGACTTCGAGACCGCGTCACTTCTCGCCTCGGAATTCGAGTACGACGTTGAAAGGGTGGGTTTCGAGGAAGAAGGAATTCTCCAGGTGCGCGAAGACCTCGTCGAAGAACTTCAGCCCAGGCCTCCCGTGGTTACCGTCATGGGACACGTCGACCACGGCAAGACTTCTTTGCTGGATGCCATCCGGGACACCAATGTCATTGAAGGCGAAGCAGGCGGGATTACTCAGCACATCGGCGCCTATTATGTAAAGCTTCCCAATGGCAATGTAGTGTTCCTGGACACTCCGGGACACGAAGCTTTCACTTCCATGAGAGCCCGGGGGGCCAAGGTGACCGACCTGGTCATCCTGGTGGTTGCAGCGGACGACGGCGTTATGGAACAGACCGTGGAAGCCATCAACCATGCCAAGGCTGCCGAGGTGCCCATTATCGTGGCCATCAACAAGATCGACAAGCCCAACGCCAACGTCGACCGGGTCAAGAGGGAGCTTGCGGACCACGGACTCATTCCCGAGGAATGGGGAGGCAACGTGACCATGGTGGAAATTTCCGCTAAGAAGCGCACGGGCATCGACGAACTCCTCGAAATGGTTCTCCTCCAGGCCGAACTCCTGGAACTCAAGGCCAATCCCAATAAACCGGCAAGAGGCAGGGTGATCGAGGCCAAGCTGGACAAGGGGCGCGGGCCCGTGGCAACGATCCTGATCCAGGAGGGCACCTTGAAGACCGGGGAAGTCTACCTGTGTGGAGTCAACTCCGGGCGTGTTCGCAATATGTTTAACGACCGCGGGCAGAAATTGGAGGCGGCAGGGCCGTCGATGCCCATCGAGGTCCTCGGGCTTTCCGGAGTCCCCAATGCGGGAGACGACTTCATTGCTCTGACCGACGAGAGGCAGGCGAAGATGATCGCCGAGCACAGGATGGCCAAGCTTCGCCAGAAGGAACTTTCCCGCACGGGCAAGGTTACACTGGAAAGCCTGTTTGAACAGATCCAGGAAGGTGAGGTCAAGGAACTCAAGATCATCCTCAAGACCGACGTGCACGGCTCCCTCGAGGCCATCCGGGAATCTCTTCTGAAACTCTCGACGCCCGAGGTCAAGGTGAACGTCATTCATTACGGTACGGGAGCCGCCACGGAAACCGATGTCATGCTGGCTTCCGCCTCCAACGCCATAGTGATCGGTTTCAATGTTCGTTCGGAATCCAAGGTGCATGAACTCGCGGAACAGGAGAAGGTGGATTTGAGGTCCTACGACATCATCTACCAACTCCTCAACGACGTCAAAGACGCCATGGTCGGGATGCTCGAACCCGTCTACCAGGAACACGTCATCGGCCGAGCCGAGGTGCGCCAGACGTTCCAGGTGCCCAGAATAGGAATGATCGCCGGCAGCTATGTACTCGACGGACGCGTGGAACGTGGAGCCAGGGCGAGAGTCCTGCGCGACCAGGTCGTGGTCTACGACGGCAAGGTCGGGTCTCTGAGGCGGTTCAAGGACGACGCCAAAGAGGTGAAGGCAGGGTTCGAATGCGGCATCGGCATCGAGAACTTCAATGATATCAAGGTAAACGACATCCTTGAAGTGTACGAACTGCAGGAAGTGAAGCCCGTGCTCGAGAGTGAAAGCGACAGGAGAGTGGGACACTGACGAACCATGACTGTAGCCGTTGCCCGCATCACTTTCAGAATCCACGGAAACCAGTCGTTGAAAGACAAGCGCAAGGTGGTGAAAAGCATCATCGATAAGAGCCGCCACCGATTCAATGTTTCCGTGGCCGAGGTGGCCGACCAGGATGTACATCAGAGAGCCGTCATAGGGGTTGCGGCGGTCGGCAGTGACGGACGGACTTTGAACTCGCTTCTCGATCGCATTGTGGATTTCATGGAATCCCTGGGCTTGGCCGACCTGACAGACCGAGAAATCGAACTCATCCCCCTCGGCGGTTGAGAGGGGCCGCACACAGTGGCTTACCTCGGCATGCCGGTGAAGGATAACGTTATGGATTACAAGAGGTCGGACCGCATAGCCGATCTGCTGCAGCAGGAAATCGCCGAACTGCTCCTTCGCCGTGTGAAAGACCCGAGGGTTGCCGGAATCACGATTACGGGAGTCGACGTAACGTCGGATCTGCAGAATGCAAAGATCTTCTACTGTCTCATGGGCACACACGGCGAGCAGGAAAGGGCACACGCTTCGGAAGGATTGAAGAAGGCCGCGGGGTTCATTCGTCAGGAACTGGGAAGGCGTCTGTACATGAAGCACGTACCCCGCCTCGATTTTCGCTACGACACCTCTTTCGAGTACGGGGACAAGATAGAAAGACTGCTGAAAAAACTGCATGAAGATGAATGAACCTGGAAACCGCAGCCTGAACGGCATTGCCGCCGCAATCAGGCAGAATCGGCGTTTTCTCGTCGCCACCCACGTTCGCCCCGACGGCGATGCCCTCGGATCGCTGCTCGGCTTGACGTCCATCTTGAGGAAGGCGGGCAAGGAAGCCGACCCCTACTGCAGGGACTCTTTGCCTCCGGGCTACGAATTCCTCGACGGAGCGGATTCCATCAGGCATGTCTGCCATGATTCGTCGCGCTACGATGCGGCTATCCTGGTGGATTGCGGAGACTTCGAGCGCGTCGGCACAGAACTCGCCGACAGCATACGCCCTGTCTCTCTTCTCATGAACATCGACCACCATGTCGCCGATTCGCCGTTCGGAGACGTATTCTGGGTGGAGACAAGGGCCAGCAGCACGTGTGAGATGCTCTACAGGCTGAGCAGCAGCCTCGGGGTGCCGTTGGATCCGGCCATTGCCACTCACCTTTACACGGGGGTACTCACCGATACGGGGTCTTTCAGGTTTGCCAATACCAGCCGGTCCGTCCTGGAAATCGCCGCCGACCTGGTGGGCGCAGGAGCCCGTCCCGCGTTTATCGCCCAGCAGGTGTACGATTCCGCATCACCTCGCCGCCTTCAGCTGCTGGCCAGAGTCCTTTCGACCGTCTCCTTCCTCGCCGAAGATCGAATAGCGACGGCGGAGCTGAGTCAAAGGATGTTCGAGGAGACGGCCACGTCCCCCATGGACAGTGAGGGGTTTATCAACGAGCTCAGGTCGGTGAAGACCGTGCAGATGGCTATCCTGTTCCGGGAGGAAAGCAACGGAATGGTGCATGTGAGCCTCAGATCCAAGGGAAACATCGATGTGGCGGGTCTTGCTCACAAGCACGGTGGAGGCGGACATCGGCAGGCGGCCGCCTGCCGCATTCGAGGCAGCCTTCACGCGGTTCGGTCCAGGTTCGCCGTCGAGGCGATGAGTTACCTGTCATGAACGACACGCCTTTCACGGACTTCTGCAACCCCCCGGATTCAACGGACCTCGGCCAGGCACATTCCGAGCGGGTAATCCCTTCCAATGCCTGCGGCGTAATCGTCCTGGACAAGCCGGAAGGCATGACCTCATCGGCCGTCGTCCAATGGGTCAGGAAGCGCCTTCACATCAAGAAAACCGGGCACTGCGGAACACTCGACCCGTTTGCAACCGGTGTCCTCCTGGTTTGCATCAACCAGGCCACCCGCATCTCCGACCAGTTTCTTGACCAGGACAAGGAATACCTCTTCACCCTGCACCTCGGGGTCGAAACCGATACCCTGGACAGGACCGGTACGGTGACCCGGGTTTACGACGGAGCCGCCTGTTCCGTCGAGGAACTGCGCGAGGCGATGAATCGTTTTCGAGGCACATTTGTCCAGAAGGTTCCCCGTTATGCCGCAGTCAAGATCCAGGGAAAGCGCCTGTATCAACTCAGCAGGCAGGGTATAGCCTTCGAGCCTCCCAGCCGCGAAGTGCATGTCCGGTCCATCGAACTGATTTCCTATGAATGGCCGCATGCCGTCATGAAGGTTTCCTGCTCCAAGGGAACCTACGTGCGCCGGCTCGCATCGGACATCGGCCGCATTCTCCAGTGCGGCGCTCACGTGAGCACCCTGCGGCGCACCGCCAGCGGCTCTTTTTCCGTCGAGCAGGCTCTGACCCTGGATAGGCTCGAACGCCATGCGATGGATCCGGCCCGGTGTGCCGCGTTCGTCTCCATGGCCGAAGCCCTCGAACACCTTCCGGCCGTGACGATGGGAGACGAGGCCATGCTGGAACGTCTCAAGAACGGCTGCCTGGATTCCGCTTGGATTGCGGAACACCTCCAGGTTTTCGGCGGATGCGGAACACCGGTCCGCATCCTGACACCCCGTCGCCTTCTTGCCGCCCTCTGGTGGCCGGACAGGGACGAAGAAAAAGAACGTCGATTACGAGTATTTCACTTTTGAAGGGATCCGTTTCACGGCCGTGCTGAATCATTTCTCAAAGGGCGACTCAATGAAGACAACGCCCCGATGGAACCCGATGAACCCGGCTGCCGTGGAAGGTGATCAGCAGGCGATCGACCAACCAGTCCATTGGAACGTTACGTACAACAACACAGGAGGACAGACCGTGGCAATGACCCCCGACCGTAAGAAGGAGATCATCGAAGACTTCAAAATGCATCAGGTGGATACGGGCTCACCCGAGGTTCAGATAGCGCTTCTCAGCGAGAGAATCACTTACCTGACGGAGCATTTTAAACTTCACAAGAAGGACCATCATTCCCGCAGAGGCCTCCTCAAGCTGGTCGGCCAGCGAAGGCAGCTGTTGAATTATCTGAAGAAGAAGAATATGGAACGATACAACACCATCATCGAACGCCTCGGCTTGCGTCGTTAGGTTTCCATCCATTCAGCCGAGCAGTTTGATGAACATTGATTTTCCAGGTGGCGCCTCTATCGCTATTAAGAAGAAGGATATTCCAATTATGAAACACTCAGTGCAGGTGGAGGTAGGCGGACGTCCGTTGATTATCGAATGCGGCCGGATCGCTCGTCAGGCCAGTGGTTCCGTGGTTTTGAAGTATGGAGACACCGTCGTTATCGTTGCGGCGACGAAAGAGGATCGCACCCGGGAAGGAATCGACTTCCTTCCCCTGATGGTGGATTATCAGGAGATGAGTTATGCGGCCGGCCGTATTCCCGGAGGCTTTTTCCGCCGTGAGATCGGGCGCCCGAGCGAAAAGGAAACCCTGACTTCCCGGCTCATCGACCGCCCCATTCGTCCTTTGTTTCCCAAGAAATACACTTTCGAAACACAGGTCATCGCGACGGTCATGTCCGTGGACCACGAAAACGAACCGGACGTAGTGGCATTGACGGGGGCATCAGCCGCCCTGCACATCTCTCCCGTGCCTTTTCAGGGACCTGTTGCAGCCGTGCGCGTTGGACGCATCAACGGGGAATACGTCATCAATCCCAATTCCAAGCTGCTGCAAGACAGCGACATGAACGTCGTGGTGGCGGGCACTCGGGATGCAGTCATCATGGTCGAAGGCGGGGCTAGTTTTGTTTCGGAGGCGGACATCGCCGAGGCGATCCATCTCGGGCATCAGGCCATCCTGCCCATTCTGGATGCCCAGGACGAACTGAGGCGCCTCGTTGGCACCGTGAAGGAAGCTCCTCCCGTGGTCGAAACGGACCAGGCCCTGGTCGACTCCGTCTACCGCCTGGCTTCGAAGGATATGCGCGACGTCATGTCTACCGCGGATAAACTGCTGCGCCGCGACAGAAAGAAGCAGCTCAAGGAGAAAGTGAAGTCCGAACTTGCCGTCGAATTCTCCGACCGTGAGAAGGAAATCAACCGGATACTCGAAGACATCGAGCGGGAAGTGGTACGAAAGATGATGGTCGAGGAAGGCCGTCGAATCGATGGACGACGTTTCGATGAAATCCGTCCCATCAGCATCGAGGCCGGCATACTTCCCCGGACACACGGATCTGCACTGTTTACGAGGGGGGAAACCCAGGTCATGGCCGTAGTCACCCTCGGTTCCTCTTCGGATGAACAGAAGATTGAAGCCCTGGCCGGAGAAACCTTCAAGTCTTTTATGCTTCATTACAACTTTCCACCGTACTGTGTGGGTGAAGTAAGGCCGTTGAGGGGGCCGGGGCGCCGGGACATCGGGCATGGAGCTCTGGCTGAACGGGCCGTCAAACAGGTGCTCCCCAGGGATGGAGAATTCCCCTATACCATCCGGGTGGTTTCAGAAGTCCTGGAATCCAACGGATCGAGTTCCATGGCAACAGTCTGCGGTGCATCACTGGCTCTCATGGACGCCGGTGTCCCCGTCACCGCTCCGGTGGCCGGAATCGCCATGGGACTGGTGAAGGAGGGAGACCGCTTTATCGTTTTGACGGACATCCTCGGCGATGAAGACCACCTCGGGGATATGGACTTCAAGGTCACCGGAAACGAAACCGGGATCACCGCCTTTCAGATGGACGTCAAGATAGCCGGAATTACCAGGGATATCCTGGAAAGCGCACTCGAACAGGCTCGATCCGGACGCATCCACATCCTTCAGAAAATGAAGGAGGTTCTCCCCGAACCGAGGCCCGAACTCTCACCCTTCGCACCCCGGGTGATCACCATCCAGATCAACCCGGAAAAGATCCGCGACGTCATTGGACCGGGAGGCAAGGTCATCAGGTCCATTGTTGCCGAAACCGGAGCCAAGATCGACATTGACGACAGTGGAAGAGTGGTGGTCATGAGCCCTGATGCAGCGGCATGCGACAGAGCCATCGACAGGATCAGGCGCCTGACTCAGGAACCCGAGGTCGGCCAGCTCTACATGTCGAGAATCGTGCGCATAACCGATTTCGGAGCGTTCGCGGAAATCCTGCCCAATATCGAGGGACTCATCCATATTTCTCAGCTCGAACACAAGCGTGTGAGAAAGGTCACCGACGTAATCCAGGAAGGCGACGAAGTGCTGGTGAAGGTGATCGACATAGACAAGGACGGCCGAATTCGTTTGAGCCGGAAGGCTGCCCTCGAGAAACCCCAGGCGGACCATGACTGAGCAAGAAATCTGCCAGGTATACGCTGCTTCCGTACGCCGCCAACATGTAAGAATGGAAACGAGGATAATTTGTACCAGAAGACGGTCCTTCCCAACGGCATACGCATACTCACGGAAAGGCTCCCCTACGTGCACTCCATTTCCACCGGTATATGGGTCGGTGCCGGGTCTCGTGACGAAAGTCCGAACGAACAGGGGATTACTCATTTCATCGAACACATGCTGTTCAAGGGAACGGAAAAGCGCAGCGCCCTCGATATCGCCAAGGCCTTCGATTCGATAGGAGGATTCGCCAACGCTTTTACCTCCAAGGAACACGTCTGCCTGCATGCAAAGGTGCTCTCCACTCATCTCCCCGTGGTCGTGGACGTGCTGACGGATGTGTTCCTGAAGTCCGTGTTCGCTCAGGAGGAGATCGAGCGCGAGAAATATGTCATTCTTCAGGAAATCCGGATGGTGGAAGATACCCCGGACGAATTCGTGCACATACTCTTCCAGGAGATGTTCTGGCAGGGCAATCCACTGGGGCTTCCCATCTACGGCTCCGCGGAAGCTGTTTCCAGCCTCGACAGGGACCGGATGCTCGGCTATCTTGACCGCGCCTTCCATCCGGAACGAATCATCGTTGCAGCAGCCGGCAACATAGAACATCAGCATTTCGTCGACCTCGTGTCGCCGGCTTTTGAAAATCTGCATCACCCCGGTTCGCGCATCCAGCGGGTGACTCCTCCCGATCATCAGGACGTTCGTGTCATCCAGAAGGATCTCGAACAGGTGCACCTTTGCCTCGGCATGCGCGGGATTTCCCTGGCGGACGAAATGAGGTATGCATGCCATCTGCTCAACGTCGTTCTGGGCAGCAGCATGAGCAGCAGGCTGTTCCAGGAGATACGCGAGAAAAGAGGCCTCGCCTATTCGGTCTACTCCTTCTCGCACAGCCACGAAGACACGGGAATCCTGGGCGTGTATGCGGGAATCAGCCCCGAGAACGTCCGGGAAACCCTCCTGGTTATCAAGACACAGCTGCATCGCCTGTCGAGGGAACCCATTCCCACCGGTGAACTCAATGCCGCCAAGGAATACCTCCTGGGCAGCATGTACCTCAACGCCGAAAGCACCGATTCCAGGATGAATCGCATGGCGAAAAACGAATTCCTTTTCGGGCGCTATGTAACGTTCGAGGAGGTCGAGAAGAAGATCAAGGAGGTGAGCTCAGAAACCGTTCTCGAATGGTTTCTGAGTCTTTACGAGGCCAGCGATCTCGCCCTGCTCCTCCTGGGCCCGGCGGATATCGATCCCGAGGAAGCACGAAGCATTCTTGCAAAAGGTTGAGGCACGATGCCCCTTTTTTTCCAGGTGCTCGCAAGCGGTTCCAGGGGAAACGCCATCCTGGTATGCAGCCCGCGCACCCGGATCCTCGTCGATGCGGGCCTGAGCGCGAAGGAACTGGTCAGGCGCATGGACAGGACACCGGTGTGCGCCCGTCAACTGGACGCCCTGCTCGTCAGCCACGAACACCGGGACCACGTCAATGGAGCAGGGGTTCTCAGCAGACGATTCCACCTTCCCGTTTACCTCACTCCCGGCACCTTCGACCATCTGCCGTCCCAGGTAGGACTGCCGGCCCAAACAGAACTGTTCGAACCCGGAGCCCCGTTCATCATTGGAGACCTGCGCATCTGCTCCTTCACCATCCCGCATGACGCCCAGGAACCCGTCGGGTTCGTCATCGAGCATGAATCCACTCGTCTTGGCGTATGCACGGACCTCGGAGTCGCTACTCAGCTGGTCAAGACAAGGCTTCGAGGATGCCATGGTCTCATCGTCGAAGCCAACCATGATCTGGAGCGCCTTCTGAACGGTCCATACCCCTGGCATCTCAAACAGCGCATTCGAAGCAGACACGGACACCTGTCCAACGCGGATACCTGCGAACTGCTCAAGTCTCTCCATCATTCCGAAATGCAGTGTGTCGTGTTCGCTCACCTGAGTGAAACCAACAACCACCCGGACCTGGTCATCGAGAGCGCAACCCGTCTTTTTCGCTCTCCCGAGTGGGATGGGGTGCAGATCAAGGTCGGCAAACAGGACGACATTACGCCCGGAACCGAGCTGTCATGAAATTTCCTGCTACCCACACGGCAGCACTTCTCCCTGTACATTCCTTCCCCGGCGCCACAGATTCGCCCTGCTTTCCCCTGTCTCGATCGGCTTCCCCCTTGGTGGCACGGTCATATGCCTGGATTGCAGAAATCTGCTTGCTGTCGGCCCGCTTCTGATTAAATTGTCTGAATAGGGAAATCAAGAACCTGCCTGCCCGATCACCAGGAGATGAAGGGAGAATACCTCATGTCAGATACCGTGAACAAGTGCTTGATGCTTCCTATCGATATTACGGAAGAATCGCTCAAACCCATCGATTTTGTCGTCCGGCTGTATCCGAGCCTGCAAAACATCAACCTTGTCCTGTGCTACCTTCTGCCTCCTCTGCCTCCGGTCTACAGGGAGAAAGCCGAATCCCCCGCGATCCTGAAAAGAAGAAGGGAACTTTTGAGCACGCGTGAAAAGGAGATGCGCACCGCCTTTTCCCGGGCACGGGATGTCCTGACCAGGGCCGGCTTCGACCGGGAACTCATTCAGGAGCATGTGCAGGACCGGGAGATCAGCGTGGCCCGGCACACCTGCCTTCTGGCCAATATCAAGAAGGTGGACGCCGTGTTGCTGCAAAAACGTGTGAGCAGCAGCATCGAGGGATTTCTGAAGGACGATCCCACGTCGGAAATGCTGCGCCACTGCCTCACCAGCCCCATATGGCTCATCGACGGCAACATCGACCCATCGACGGTGGCCGTCTGCATCCAGCATGAAGAAGCGTCGCTGAGAATCGCGGACCACATCTCGTTCATGCTGGCTGAAACCGGCGCCAGGTTCGTCCTGTTGCACGTATCTCGAGCCGCTTCAAAGGCGATGTTCGGAGAAGCCGACCACCCCGGGGAGGAACTGCGGAACTGGTTCGGGACCAGCGCGGGGATGGAGATAGAACCTTACCTGGATGAATCCGTGACGATCGCCCGAAACGCGGGCATAGACGGTTCACGAATCCGGATGGGCGTTCTGCCCGGCAGAGGAAACACGGCCATGGAAATCCTTTCCTACTGCCGGGAAAATCGAATTGGAATGGTGGCCCTCGGCCATTCGCCTCCCGCCGGGACCTGGGGCTTCCTCAGGGGTTCGGTAACCAAGCAGATCATGGCCGAATTCCTGAACATGGCCGTTTTCATCAGCCAGTAGTCTCAAGAAGTCGAAACGGCCCGCTTCATGGGTCGTTTCGGCTTGGCCCAGTCTTCGTAAAGGATGAGCATCGGACTGGCCACGCAAACCGACGAATATGTACCCACCACAATGCCCACGATCATGGCGAACGCAAAATCCCGAATGACCGGCCCACCGAAAACAAAGAGAAAGATCAGAGAAAAGAGTGTCGTTCCGCCCGTGAGAAGCGTGCGACCCAGTGTCTGGTTGATACTCGAGTTGATGATCTCGGCGTAAGGCCGCTTCCTTTCCTTTCTGAGGTTTTCCCGGATGCGGTCGAAGACGACTATGGTGTCGTTGAGTGAGTAGCCCGCGATGGTAAGGAGAGCGGCAAGGACCTCGAGAGTAAATTCCTTATCGGTAATAGCGAACGCACCCACCGTAATGAATATGTCATGAACCAGGGCGACCGTGGCAGCCAGTGCATAGGGGAGTTTCAGAGCCCAGCAGAGCCCGAACGTGATGAGGAGGGCTCCAAAAATGAGATAAACGACCTTCATGCCCAGGGCTTCGAGAAGATACACGCCCACGATCAGGACTCCCACCATGATGGCACTGGTACCCCATTTCAACTCGAAACGCCCTGAGATGTAGATGGCGATGAACAGCAGAGCGTAATAGATGGCGAAAAGGGCTTTCTGCCTGAGGTCATGTCCGACCTTCGGCCCTACCATCTCGGCACGCCTCACCGTCACCTCCTCAGGGCCGTAAGCCTTGTCGAAGGCTTCCTCGATCTTCTGCGAGACATCGGTGAGACCCGTCGCGGTGACATCGGTTCGTATCATGAACTCGTTGTCCGCAGCCCCACCCACCTGCTGAATAGCACTTTGTCCCAGGCCCAGTTCCTGAAGTACGTTGCGGATCTCGTTGGGGGTCGTCTGCTTCTTGAACTGAATCTGCACAAGAGTTCCCCCGGCAAAATCGACTCCTAGATTGAGTCCTCCGCGCATCACGATTGCCGCGACACAGGCGAGGATGACCAAGCCGGAAAAGATGACCGCCTTGAATCGCATGCCAACGAAGTTGATGTTGATGTCCGGTCTGATGAGTTCCATATGGCTGACCCCTTGTGCTCCCGAGAGAGGTTAAATGCTCAATGTCCTGACGCGTCGATAGATCAGTAAATAATCGAATACGACACGCGTCGCCACGACCGCCGTGAACATACTCGCCAGAATACCGATGGTCAGGGTAACGGCGAACCCTCTGACCGGCCCGGTTCCGAACTGAAAAAGTACCACAGCGGCGATGAGGGTAGTGACGTTGGAATCGAGAATGGTCAGGGTGGCCCTGGAATATCCGGTCTCGACGGCAGCCCTCGGACTCTTTCCCAGCCGGAGTTCCTCCCGTATGCGTTCAAAAATAAGGACATTGGCGTCCACCGCCATTCCAACGGTAAGAATGATGCCCGCTATACCCGGCAGGGTAAGGGTAGCCTGGAAAGCCGCAAGGCAGGCCATGATAAGAGGTATATTCAGCAGGAGAGCCAGGTCGGCGATGACTCCCGACAGCCGGTAATACATCACCATGAAGATGATGGTGGTAATGCCCGCGAGCAGCGAGGCGATGAGTCCCTGGCGGATCGAATCCCGCCCGAGAGAAGGGCCCACGGTGCGCTGTTCAAGGATCAGGACCGGAGCAGGCAACGCACCGGCTCGAAGTACGATCGCCAGGTCCCTGGCTTCCTCCATTGTGAAAGATCCCGTTATGCTCGCCTTGCCTCCCCCGATCTTTTCCTGGATAACGGGGGCCGAATAGACGGTGCCATCGAGTACGATAGCCAAACGTTTTCTTACATTGTCACCCGTAACGCGCTCAAAGATCCGGGCACCCTGCGAATCGAATTCCAGGGAAACGTACGGCGTGTTGTACTGGGTGTCGATTCTCACTTCCGCGTTGGTGATGTATTCCCCCGTGAGAAGTGTGCGGTCACGGAGGGCAATTTGTTCGATTCTCTGCCCGCGGACGGGATCTCCCACCTTCATGGGGAAGCTCTTCGTCCCCGGCGGAAGCCTCCCTTCCTTCGCCATGTCCGCACTTACATCTTCAGCCACCAGCTTGAATTCCAGCAAAGCGGTCTTTCCGATCAGAGCGACAGCGCGCTGAGGATCCTTCACACCGGGCAGCTGTACCAGGATGCGATCGTCTCCCTGGGGTCGAATATCCGGTTCGGTGACACCGAATTGATCGATGCGGTTGCGAATGGTCTCGAGGGCCTGAGCCCTGGCAAGTTTCTTGATATGCTGGACTTCCGAATCCTGGAAACCGAGAACGACCAGGATTCCTTCAGCAACGGTTTCGGCCCGGACAGCCTTCAGAACCGGATAATTCTTCTCAATCACCCTGTTCAGTTCACCCTGCGCCTCGGCTCCCGCCACCAGGACGTGTATGTCCCACCCCTGAGCTTTTTCGACCCGTATGAACGGCACCTTCTGCTCGCGGAGAGCCGCCTTGATATCTTCCGAAAGCCGATCGGCGGAATTTTCGACGGCTTTGTCGGCTTCAACCTCGAGCACCAAGTGCATGCCTCCCTGGAGATCGAGGCCCAGGTGAATTCTGTCTTTCGGAAGGAACCCGCCCCACCAGGGAGGCAGTGAGGGACTCAGGCTGGGGATCAGATACACCAACCCCATCAGCAGAACCACTCCAATCAGCGCCGCACGCCACTTGAGACTCTTCAAATCGATTCCTCCCGTAAATCTTCCAAAACCCTGCCTGGTACCGCATTCCTTCCCGGGAAGGGAGATGAACCTCTCGATCCGTCATGGTTGAGGAAAGAAAGCGTACAAACTTTTCAGCCAGGATATCCGTTCAATGCCGTCAAACAGGAAAGGGCATTCTGCCTTTCTCGGCTAATGCCCGTAAGATACCGGATTATCATTACAATACAGCAGGATGTTCACTCGATGACTTCACCCTTGGACACCACCGCCGCAATGTATCCTCTTTGCACCTTGACTCTTACCTTATCTGCGATCTCGAGAGTCACCACCGTGTCCGTAAGTCCCGTGACACGGCCGTGCAGTCCGCCCTGAGTCAGCACTACATCACCCTTCTGCAGGCCGGAAAGCATGGTCCGATGATCCTTTTGCTTCTTCTGCTGCGGGCGAATGAGTAGAAAATAGAAAATGACCACCATCAAGATCAGTGGTGCAAAAGCGGCCAACCCGCTCCCAGCCTGTTGACCCGCTCCACCCTGCCCCGCGGTGCCCATCGCATGCGCCATGCCAACCCAATCCATTTAAGCCTCCATTCGTCGACCCACGTGTTGAATATAATCGATTATGCGGTGAACCCTTCCATGTCTTCTTCCCTGCAAAACTCCAGAATTCGACCGCCCAGCCGTTTTTACGAAAGTTGTATTTAAACGATATTTGACCTGAATTGTCAATGACCCTCCACCTCACCCGCTGCCTTTTTTCTGGTTCATCCGGCAAACATCCATGATCCGTGGGCAAACAACCACCTGTGTAAATGGGTCGAACCAGGATTGAACTCCGGTTGAACGGACAAACCCGAACCAGGACCATAAGGCCGGACTACGCATATATACTTTTATTTGTGATGGGGACGATGTTGTTATGGGGATAACGGTGTTATGGGAATGACGTTGTGATCTTGGCGGTAATGTGTTGTGATGCTGAATGATTTGGTGATGATGAATGATGTCGAGATGCCGTCGATCCTTTGCTCGAAAAGTACCGGAGGCGTAAAAGGCACCTGGGGTACTCGTTTGCCGGGTGAACCTTTGTCCTGCATTTTCCTGCGATGGTGGACAACTCCTGAGAGCGAAATTCGCATTCGTCTCCAGGGGCACATTGCGTTGTCCCGGTCGTTGCGTCTTCCCGGTGCTTCCGCCTGCGGCCCTCCTGCTCTACAACGGTGAGTCGCATCACGAGCGGATGCCGGCATTACATTGCTTTACCTTTTGTCGATCATGAGTTATCCGTAAGATACAAGTGTGCACGTGGAAGTGCACCTCTTCTGCCGTCATCGAGGAGCAAAGCGTGGCTGTCGATATCGAACATGTTGCCGGACAGATTCAAAGAAACTGCGACATATCGGACGCAAATTACGCCGGCCTCTTTTCCCTCTGCGGCCTGCTCCTCAGGCTGCGGGACCTCTTCAAGTGGGCTTACGGGCTTCCTCCATGGGAAGAACCCGAACCTTCCACCCTGATGGAATGGATCGACCACCGGGAAAGCCACTGGGAAAACCTCTACCAGGAGGAGTATCAGCGGATCTCCATCGGCGGCGAATCCTTCGATCCTTTCGATGTAAACTCCATCAACCGAAGGTTGAAACCGCAGAAACTGGTCTACGGAGCCGGATATGCCCTCGGCATGAAGCCTTCCTTTTTCCTGGCTGAATCACGGGAATCCCACTCTGTAGGGGAACTGACCGTGGACTCCGTCGGCAGGGAACTGGCCAGAGATATCTTCGTCACACCCGCCATGAGGCAGGGCAGCCGGATTTTCGCCCGCCATTCCGTCATGCTTTTTTTCATGTGGGACCAGGTCCTCGAAATGCGTCCTTCCGTAAGAGACGCCCTGGTTTATGCTTTTGCCCAGTACCATGTCGATGCCGAGGCACTTCGACGAAACCCGGCGACACTCGGGCATGAACTGGCGGCGATCTCTTCCGCGGAGCTCCAGACCTGGGTTTACCATGAGGTGGGAGAGGTTCGCGAGACAGGCTTTGACGGGGAGGTCTGGCAGGAGATTGTGTCCACATACGCAAACAGCCCCGTGGAGATTTTTGCCAGGGTCGTGAAAGACCTGCTGGCGGACACCCACCCCGAGGGTCTCCTGGGCCACATCATCCGCCATCGGCTCAGGTCGTCACTGGGTTTCTACATTTCTTTCATGCGCCCCTTCATGCGTTCCATCTTCCCCGAAATTCTTGACGCGTTCCGCGCATTCAGAGAAAAGGATGACTGGACCCTGGTGGAAGAGGCTCGAGGTTACGGCCACCTCAAGGCGCACCACCATGCCCAGTCCCTCGTAGACATCCATGAGGACCTTCGGCATGACGGCGCCGACCAGGCAAGGGAACGCATTGTTTCAGAACTCATCGAACCCCTCGGCGTGCTGGGTTCACTGAGGAACCTGGATGACTTCGACGAGGAAGACTGAAGCACGCCATGAAATGCTTCCTGACCGAGTTTCTTGTCTGTCCGAACTGCCTTCCGCACGAGGTGAGTCTTCAGTTGTCGGCCGCACGAGCACACGGCGATGACATTCAAACGGGGAGCTTTGCCTGCCCCCGGTGTTCCTGCCGGTATCCGGTCTCAGACGGGATCGCCGATCTCACTGCGCCATCCGCTGCAGCCTCCGCCCGCATTGCATCGAGGTATGAATCCGCCGAGACCGTTTCCTCCTACCTGTGGAGCCATTTCGCCGACCTTGCGGGCGATGCGGACGCCACAACGGCTTATTCTCAGTGGGCCGCCCTGCTTCCGCCAGCGGACGGGATCGCCCTCGATGCCGGGTGCGCGGCAGGACGCCTCGCCTTCGAACTCACCGCTAAATACGATTTTGTTATCGGTGTCGATCTTTCACGCACCTTTGTCCGGAATGCCCTGGAACTCTCCCGCAACCGCAGGCTGTCTTTTTCCGTGCCCGTCGAGGGTGAGCTTCGGCGGGAGCTCACCTTTGAATTTCCTTCGGCCTGGATCCCGGAGAAAGTGGATTTCATCGTCGCAGACGTTCAGTGCCTTCCATTCAGGAGGAATACCTTCTCTCATTCTGCATCCCTGAACATCGTGGACAAGGTGCCCAGGCCTCTCGCCCACCTGGTGGAGTTGAACCGTGTGACCCGGGAGGATCATGCCAGGATCCTCTTTTCCGACCCCTTTTCCTGGTCGTACGAGGTCTCGAAGGCAGATGACTGGCTGGGTGGACTGGATGAAGGTCCCTTTGCCGGGTATGGCATCGACAACGTCGCGTGGTTGCTCGAAGGCAAACGTGGGATTGTGCATCCGCCCTGGACGATCGAGGAACGAGGCAGCGTCTGGTGGAAGATCAGGGCTCACGCCAACCGTTTCGAGCTTATTCGAAGCCAGTACATCGAGGCGTTTCGATAAGGAAACCGGCGACACGAACCTCCGTCCACCGACGTCTCACAAACTTAATTGCCGCCGAATGGAGTTCTTTCGGCCGAAGAACGGGACAGGAGCATGATCGAAATCGATTTTCTGGTCGACCTGGCCATAAAGGCCGGCCGGGCCATCCTCGACGTTTACCGGACCGATTTCAGCGTGAACCGCAAAGAAGACCTTTCTCCCCTGACGCTCGCCGACATGCAGTCACACCGCATCATTCTCGATGGATTGAATTCCCGCTACCCGCATATCCCCGTCGTTTCGGAGGAAGGCCGCCCCGTTCCTTACGATGTCCGCAGGAACTGGACCCGGTTCTGGCTTGTCGATCCCCTGGACGGAACCAGGGAGTTCGTAAAAAGGAACGGGGAATTCACCGTCAACATCGCGCTCGTCGAAGGAACCTTACCCGTTCTGGGCCTGATCTACATCCCCGTCGCGGAACGTCTTTTTTTCGGAGACTGCCGTGAAGGCTGCTGGGAGATTTCGGGAGGCCAACGCCGTGCACTGCGTGTAAGCGAACCTTCTGCCGAGCACCGCCTGCGCGTGGTGAAAAGCCGTTCTCACCCGTCAAGGGGCCTTGATACTCTCCTGGAACTCCTTCCTGATTACGAAGTCGTGAAAAGAGGCAGCGCTCTCAAGTTCTGTGCACTGGCCGCAGGCGAAGCCGACTTTTACCCCCGCACCGGCCCTACTTCCGAATGGGATACCGCGGCGGGTCAGGCCATTGTAACGGCGGCGGGGGGGGTTGTCGTGGATTTTGAAGGATCCCCTTTTCCATACAACAAACCGAACATCGAAAACGGACCGTTCCTCGCCGCATCGAGTTACCACTGGCTGAAACGCACAGGGCTTCTCGACAGGGCCAGGTCCCTGATGGAAGGGGAAGGCAAGCTTCATTCCGGATAACAGCACCTCCACCACACCGGCGCACCGGAATGGAAGGAACCGGATTCCGTGGATTCTTCGGCTCTTCCGGCAAACGAATACTCGGACGCTTGTCGCACAAAGGTGGAATACACCCACGACAACGTCATTCCCACATCGTCACTCCCGCAACAACGTCATGGCCTCCACATCGATCCTTTTCGTGAAAAGCATCGGAGGTACTCGTTTGCCGGATTCCCTATTCTTTCACCCATCCGGGTTCACCGCCCCGTCGTCGTCGCCCCTCCACCCGGGGATTGCCCTGGATACCGTAAGTGCGTGAACCGCAGTTGCTCCCGCTCGCCGAAGCACCCTGGCGCATTCTCCAAGAGTCGTCCCGGTGGTGTACACATCGTCGATCAGGAGGACGCGAAGCCCCCGCACCACGGATGGCTTTTCAACTCGAAAGGCGCCTCTGACATTCTTGAGGCGCTGTTCACGATCGAGGCGGGTCTGCGGTTCGGTCCAGTTCTTTCTTGCGATCACATCGAATCGAACGGAAAGCCCCAGCCTCGTCGCCAGGCATTTCGAAAGCAGCCCGGACTGGTTGAATCCACGCTGCCGGACACGCCTCACATGCAAAGGCACCGGCAGCACCAGGTCGACAGCGCCCGTTCCTTCTTTTTCGAATGCCATGGCCAGCAGATCGGACAGGGCAGGCACCCATTGGACACGGCCCCCGAACTTGAGCTCGTGAATGCGTTCTCTTACCACGCCGGAATGGAGCACCGCAGATCTCGCGGTGTGGAAAGGAAAGCCTCCTGCCAGGCATTCACCACAGTGATGGTCGGAGGACGAGGGACTCTTCAGAAAAGGGCGCCCGCATATCGGGCACAGCGGATGCCCGACAAGAGGCAGACTTTCCAGGCACATGCCACACCAGTGACCTGCCCCGGAAAGGAGCCATGACGTCCGGCATCCCGCACAGCGCATGGGGAGAACAAGATCGAGCAGCGATGCAGTGATGCGTTCGAGCGTTTCATTCGCAATCCGCCCAGGCGTTTTCCGTTCCATCCCGTCTTCCACCAGCTGCTATTCCATGTGTTCAACGATCGCCCGCCCGAACTCCGAACACTTCACTTCCTTCGCACCGGCCATCTGCCTGGCCAGGTCGTAGGTCACGATCCGGTCCTCGATGGTTTTGCGAATGGATTCCTCGACAAGCCGCGCTGCCTCGCTCCAGCCGAGGTGATCCAGCATCATGACTCCCGACAGGATCAGGGAGCCGGGATTCACCTTATCCATGCCTGCATACTTGGGGGCCGTGCCATGAGTGGCTTCGAACATGGCGCACGAATCACCGATGTTGGCTCCCGGAGCCATGCCGAGTCCCCCCACCTGGGCTGCCAGGGCATCGGACAGGTAGTCGCCGTTGAGGTTCGGAGTAGCCAGTACATGATATTCTTCCGGCCGCAGCAGCACCTGCTGGAACATCGAATCCGTGATCCGGTCCTTGACGACGATTCGCCCCGGAGGAACGTTCCCGCCATATTTCGAAGCCAGTTCGTCCTCGGTCACCGTTTGATCGGCAAATTCCGCCGCCGCCAGTTCATACCCCCATTTCTTGAATGCACCTTCCGTGAATTTCATAATATTTCCCTTATGAACCAGGGTCACGGAAGGCAGTCTTCTTTCCATCGCGTACACGATCGCCCTGCGCACAAGGCGCTGAGTCCCCCTGCGACTCATGGGTTTTATTCCGATGCCGGGGTCGTCGGGCAGTGAGACTCCGAATTCTTCCCTCAGAATCTCGCTCAGCCGTCTCGCCTCCTCCGATCCCGAAGCCCACTCGATCCCCGCATATACATCTTCGGTATTCTCCCGAAAAATAATCATGTTCACTCTTTCCGGATGCTTCACGGGCGACGGCAGCCCCGGCAGATACCGGACGGGTCGGACACAGGCGTAGAGATCCAGCAGTTGCCTGAGCGAAACGTTGAGACTTCTCAGTCCCTGCCCTACGGGAGTCGTCAGAGGCCCCTTGAGAGCCACGACGCAGCGGCGGATACCGTCCAGGGTTCCGGGGGGGAGCGGTTCTCCCATCATTTTCACAGCCTTTTCACCAGCCGGGAGCTCCAACCAGTGGATCTTGCGTCCTCCCCGGTATGCCCTTGCTACGGCGGCATCCAGAACAGGCTGCGCAGCCGCCCAGATGTCAGGGCCTATACCGTCTCCTTCGATAAATCCGACAATCGGATCGTCGGGCACCTGGAGTCTGTAATACGCGCCGAGAGTTATCCATGATCCGGTTTGTTTTGCATTCACCATGCCTTGGTCCTTTCAGGATTTCTTGAACTCGAGCAGGCACCACTCGCCTGCGGTCTTCGAGCCGGCGGGAATCATCCCCGAGCCTTCGTACGCGTCTCGAACCGCCGCCTGTTGATCGAGCAGAATGCCGCTGAGCACCGCCCTCCCCCGAGGCTTCACCCGCTTTGCGATCTCGCGAGCCATTTCCACGAGAGGCTGAGACTGTATGTTCGCGACAACGATATCGAAGCAACCGTCGATGCCGGTAACACTTCCCGTGCGCAGAGTCATTTTCCCCTGGAGGCCGTTCAAAGCCACGTTCTCTTCGGCCACTTCGATGGCTTCGGGATCGTTGTCCAAGCCCACTACCTCCCTGTAGCCCAACAACACGGCGGCCATGGCCAGGATCCCGGAACCCGTCCCAAGATCGAGAAGGGTTCCAAGCTCCGCCACATCTCGCTCTTCCGCCCATTCTTCCAGCCATCGCAGGCACAGGGCGGTCGTTTCATGATGTCCGGTGCCGAAGGCTCGACCCGGATCGATCCAGAGAACGCGGTCGTGAGCACAGGGAGCCGCATCTTCCCAGGTCGGGCAGATCAGGAAGCGTCTTCCCACCCGCAGCGGTTTGAAGTGGGCCTTCCAGTTCGCTGTCCAGTCCTCGTCAGGCAGGACGGTCATTGCACAGGGGAAACTCGTTCCGGGATAAAGGCTGTCCCGGAAACTGCTCAGCACTTCCAGGACACCGCTCTTTCCTATCTTCGAGAACCGGTCGTCCTCCAGGTAAAACCGGATTCCCCGGTCCGTAAACTCGATGGGGACTCCGTACCTTTCGGCCAGTTCCACACCCAGTTCATCGGCCGCCTTCCCTTGGCATTCCACTTCGATGCATATCCATTTTTCAGGCATGAACCTTCGTTACCTCGTCGGTCGAGAATATTCGATCCCCGTTTGCCATTTAAGAATGATTGTGTGCTGGAGCAATAACAGAAAAGGAGAAGAGTGGGAAATCCGGGCAGGAATATCAAAGGGGAACCGCTCCCGGGCACCGACGCACATACGAGCGCCTCGCCACAGGTCAGGTTCGGAACGGGTTGTTCGCAAGCCACCTCTCCATCCTGTCGAAAGCCTCGTTGATTTCCTCCTCGGTTCCTCCGAACGAAATCCTGACATGATTTTCGCCCGCAGGACCGAACGCCGCGCCGGGAATGGTGATCACCCGGGCCTCGCGGAGCAGGCGGAGGGCAAAGGTCATGGAATCCACTCCACGCACTCGGTACCGGGCCATCAGGTAATAGGCTCCCCTGGGTTTTACGTACCCGAAGAAGTCGGCCAGGGCATCGAGTCTGCTGCACGCCAGGTCTCGTCGTGAGGCAAGAGCTGAGCGGATGTCGTCGACGCAGTCCTGGGTCCCGTCGAGGGCGGCCAGGGCCGCGTACTGGGAAAGGGTGGGAGCACAGATGGCCATGGCGTCATGAATTTTCATCATCTGGTCCAAAATTCCTTCGGATGCAAAAACATACCCCACCCGCCATCCGGTCATGGCATACTTCTTGGAAAAACTGAACGTGGCGATCATGCGCTCTTTCAGTTCCGGCATGCCGCTCAGGCTGAAACATTTCCCGTGGTCATACACCAGGAAATCATATGTTTCGTCCGATATGACAAACAGGTCGTGCTCCGCGGCGATACGGGCAAGCTCACGGAGATCCCTTTCCGCAAAGGACGCTCCTGTCGGGTTGTGAGGGTTGCACAGGACGATTGCCTTCGTCCTGGAATTCACCGCGGCTCTAATAGCGTCGATATCGAGCTGCCAGTCGGCTTCGCGCAGCGGCACGAAGACGGGGATCCCCTCCGCCAGAAGTACCTGTTCGATGTGGGAAGCGTAATTAGGGGACGGAAGAATCACCTCGTCCCCACGGTCCACCACCGTCAGCACGGCCGCCGACAGGGCTTCCATGGCGCCGACGGTGATGCCGATCTCACCGTCGGGGTCCGCGACGATTCCTCGTTGTTCATGCAGGTATCTCGATAGGGCGCTCCTGAGTTCAGGCATACCCGGCCCGAGGGTGTATTTTCCACTGTCGGGATTATTCTTCAGGAACCGGCAGACCGCATCCACGATATGGGAAGGCGTGGGAAAGGACGGAATGCCCTGGCCGAGCGAGACGCATCCGCCGACCCTGCTTGCGATGAGCGGCATTTCCTTGATGGCCGATATGGTGATCTGCCTCACCCGCCGGCTTATGCCTTCGGTACGGTAGGTCTTTCCCGACGCCACAAGGGCGGACCGAGTCAACTCCATGTCGTGACACTCCTCCCCGCGGCTTCAGAACCGGAAACCGCCTCCCGAGTACCCTCAGTCAAAAATCTTCCCGGGGTTAAGAATCATGTTGGGGTCGAAGATTCGCTTGATTTCCTTCTGGATACGAATGCTCTCCGTCGAGAGTTCCATGGGCAGGAACTGTTTCTTGGCGATGCCTATTCCATGTTCGCCCGAAATGGTGCCGCCCATGGAGAGCGCTCTTGCCAGTACCGCACGAATCCCCTCTTCGACCTTCCCTGCAAGGTCCCTGCTCTCCGCGGTGACACTGACATGGATGTTCCCGTCCCCCGCATGTCCGAAGGAATAAATCTTCATTTCATACAGCTCCTCCAGCGCAGGCAGACCATCGACAAAATCCGCTATGCGCCCGATGGGCACGACGACATCTTCGGGCACATACAGGGGCCAGTCGCGTTCAATGCGCACAGACACCTGCCGGCGCACTTCCCACATCTGGGACCTCTTGTGGGAATCGGGAGCGAAAAAGGCATCGAGGGCTCCATTTTCGAGGCAGATCTCTCCGATCTTCTCGAGTTCCCTATCCGTGATCCCGGGAAGACCGTCGACTTCCAGGACCAGCAGGGCAGCCGCGTCCCGTGCACCTTCGAAGGGCAGAAGGTCGCCTACGAGTTCCAGGCATCTGCGGTCGAGGAATTCCAGGGCAGAAGGCATATGGCCGGAAACAAGGATCGAAGTGACCGCCTTCATGGCCATGGACAGCTCCGGGAAAAGGACGACCAGGGTGTTTACGGATACGGGGTTGGGAATCAGCTTGAGAATCAACCTGGTGATGACGCCCAGGGTCCCTTCGGACCCAACCATCAGATGGGTCAGGTCGTAGCCGACCACTCCCTTGCGGGTCTGGACCCCCATTTCCATGATCTCCCCCGTGGGCAGTACCGCTTCGAGACCCAGCACATAATCCCGAGTGGTCCCGTACTTGATGCACGCCGGACCGCCGGCGTTGGTGGCGGCGTTGCCTCCAATGGAGCATGTTTCCAGGCTGGCCGGGTCCGGAGGGTAAAAAAGTCCTTTCGACTGGGCCGCTTTCTTGAGGTCCAGGTTGATGACCCCCGGTTCGACGACGGCTATGAGGTTGTCGGTATCGATGGACAGGATGCGGTTCATTCGTTCCAGGGACAGCACTACGCCGCCCGGCGACGGCACCGATCCGCCCGCCAGGCCGGTCCCGAGCCCCCGTGGAGTCACGGGAAACCTGTGTACATTGGCGAGGCGAAGCAGAGCCTGCACCTGGGCCGCGGATACGGCCCGAACCACGATGGCGGGCATCTGGTGATGGTCCGTGGCATCCTTCCCGTACTCCTCGAGTTTTGCCGGATCCTCGATGAGGGCACCTTCGCCGACGGCGTTCCTGATGTCTGCAAGGATCTGCGGTGTAATGGGCGAATAAGGCGGCGATGAATAGAACAAGGTTCAACCCCTGTGATGTTCAAAACCGGGAATGGCGACCCTTCTTTCCAGCCGGTGCAGAATCCAGCCGGCGATGGATACCAACCCCAGGTAGAAGCCTCCCGCAGCCAGGTACACTTCGGTGTATTTGAAGGAATGAGAGGCCAGTATCTTCGCTTCCCCCGTCAACTCGATGCACGTAACCATGTAAGCCAGAGACGAGTATTTGATCAGGTAAATGATCTCATTGCCGCAACCGGGCAGCGCCCTTCGAAGCCCCTGGGGCAGGATCACCGACACCACCATCTGGAATTTCGAAAAGCCGAGAGCCTGCGCCGCGAGCATCTGCCCTCTCTTGATGGATTTCAGTGCTCCCCTGATGTACTCCGAATGATAGGCTCCGCTGCACAGGGAAAAGCCGACGATGGACGCCGTGAACGGAGAAAGATAGATGCCGAGGTACGGCAATCCGAAATACCAGATGAAGAGCTGTACGACGAGGGGAATTCCGCGGAAGATGGTCACGTAGATGTCGGCGGCGAACACGACCGGGCGGCTGCCATAGACTCGGAGCGCGCCGACCAGGATGCCGATAAACAGACCAAAGAAAGCGGAAGGGACGATGAGCAGGATGCTTACCCGAAGCCCCTTGAGAAGTGCCGGAACGACTTCGTCCTGCAGAAACAGCAGTTCGTCCATGCGGTTCTAGGACGCCTCCCCGTAGAGTTCGGTGATCTTGGAACAAAACTCCTTGGTCCTCTCGCACCGGGCATCGGAAAGGATGACCGATGGAGGCCCCTGCTCGACGATGAGTCCGTCCTCCATGAAGATGATTTCGTTAGCCATGGCCCGCGAGAAGCCGATCTGGTGAGTCGCCATCACCATGGTCATTCCATTGGCAACCAGGTCCCGGATGACGGCCAGGACCTCGCCGATCAGTTCCGGATCCAGGGCGGATGTGGGTTCGTCAAGCAGCATGACCTTGGGATCCATGGCCAGAGCCCGGGCGATGGAGATCCGCTGCTTCTGGCCTCCCGAAAGCTGTGCCGGATAATGACCCGCGTGCTCCTTGAGCCCCACCCGCTCGATCTCCGCCATAGCCCTCTCCCGGGCGGACTTCCGGTCCATCCCCTTCACTCGAACCAGGCCGATCATGACATTGTCAAGAGCGGTAAGGTGATCGAAGAGATTGAAATCCTGGAAGATCATTCCCACCTGCTGGCGATAGGCGTACAGTTCCCGCTTGCGGGAATGATGGATGGGGCGTCCTTCGAGTCGAATTTCGCCGGCATCCGGCGTGACCAGAAAGTTGATGCACTGAAGAAACGTGCTCTTCCCCGCCCCCGAGGGACCTATGAGCACCTTGAGTTCCCCTCTGCGGATGGCCATGGAGACCCCTTTGAGGATCACCCTGGATCCAAACGCCTTCTTAATGTTCTCAACTACGAGTATGGGTTCGCTTTCCATTGCCTGCAGCAACTCTCAACGCGTATATCCGGGAATTCTCGTTCCGGACTCGAGCATCCTCAGCGCCTTGATTCCAAGATAGGTCAGAACCAGGTAGATCACGCCGGCAGCCAGGTAAAGAGGCAGATGCTGATAGGTTCGGGTAGCTACGAAGTGAGTTCTCGCCATGATTTCCGCAACCCCGAGGGCATAGGTGACCGCCGAATCCTTGAGGACAATCGAGTACTCGTTGGACCACGCGGGTATGGACAGGCGCAGGGCCTGCGGGATAATGACGAAAACGATCGCCCTGGTGTCGCTCATTCCGAGTGCCCGCGCCGCCTTCAACTGCCCTTCGGGAAGAGACAGGATGGCACCTCGAAAGATCTGCGACTGGTACGCCGAACTGATGCTTCCCAGAACGATGATGGCCACCGTGAATGCTGAAAGGTTGATATCGAGCAGAGAACACAGCCCGAAGTAAAAGAGGAAAAGAAGCACCAGCAGGGGGACCCCCCGGAAGAACCATACGTAGACACCGATCACCCGCCGCACAATCGGTCCGCCATACACCTGTCCGACGGCAAAAGGCACCCCCATGACGAGCCCAAGCGCCATGGCGCCGATCACGACCACGATGGTCACGAAGGACCCCTGGAGCAGGTAGGGTAATGCATTCAGGATGGCGGCAATACCTTCCGGCATGCTATCCTATCTTTCAAATCTTGCCGGCGCCTTGCCCGGGCGGCGCCGACAGGTGAAAAAAACCGGAAGAACCAGGGCAAAACCTGGTGCCTTCCGGGTCTCTTGATTCAACGACATTCCAGGAACCATCAATCAGTCCAGTTCGTACTTCTTCTGCAACTCCTCCCAGTAGGGAGATGCCATGAGTTTCTTCAATCCTTCGTTCAGCTTGTTGAGCAACTCCGTATCTTCCTTGCGCACGGCGTAACTGAACTCTTCATCGGGCATGCCGAATCTGCCTATGATCTTGACCGGCTTCTTGCCGGCCGCATCCTTGGCGGGAGCGTCGTCCATCGCAGCCGCAACGATACGGCCGTTCACCACATCTTCGACCGCCATGGGCGCCGAATCGTAGTAGACCAGTTCGAACTTCATACCTTTGCCCTTGATGAGGTTTTCCTCGATCCATTTGGCTTCGGTCGTGCCTCTCTGAACGCCGACCTTCCTGCCTTCGGCCATGGCCTGTTCAGGAGCGAGATCCGCATCAGCCTTGGCCACCAGCACCTGGGTGATGGTCCAGTAAGGAATGGTGAAGTTGACTTCCTTCTTCCGCGCCTCGGTCACGCTCATCCCGGATGCGATAAAATCGATCTTCTTCGCGTTCAGACTCGGTATGATCCCGTCCCAGTCCATGGGCTGGTGTTTGACCTTGAAACCCATCTCCTTCGCAATCCAGTCCACGGCCGCCACGTCGAAACCATCCGGCTTGCCCGTCTTATCCACAAAGGCAAAAGGCGGGAAATTGGCATCGATGCCGTTCACATAAACCTTGTCCTGGGCACAGGAAGACTCAGCCATTCCCAAAAGCAACAGTGAAAAAACCAGGAACACACCGATCAAAGCTTTCTTACCCATTGCGATCTCCTTCTCCATAGAGTGCATCTTCCTCACCAGCACAACATCCTTCCGCGCTGGAATTCGACTCATATATTAAACTGCAGCTGTTTGGAAAGAGAAAGGGAAGGTGGCACGTCAAAAAACAGGAAGAACAATAACAAATGGACAGCATCGGATCAAGAAGAAACGGGAAAACGAAAGGGCGGCTCCACTCCTCCCCTGCTTTTCCCCCGCACGATGTTCACCTGTGCGATGTGTCAATCCACCTGAAACGGCGGACGGGGCGCAAGGAGGCTGCCAAGGGAGCATCCATGGCAGCAGCCTTATGCGTCAGCGCGCGCGGGGAAACGCCGGATCTCGGGGAGTGCGGCCTTTCACCAGTTTCTATGCGTCAGCGCGCGGGGAAACGCCGCGGCCGGGTGCACGAACCAGGAATCCGGAGAAACACGCGGGGAAGCGAAAGACAGCCTCCCCGGGTTCTTCAACCGTGCTGGTGGGCGATACACTTTATTTCGATGCTCGCCCCCCGCGGCAGCCCTTTCACCTCCACGACCGCCCGGGCAGGTTTATGCCCTGAAAAGAACTTTTCATACAGGGCATTGAAATCGGCAAACAGGGAAATATCTGTCAGATAGACATCGACGGAGACGACATCCGTTAGCAGGCACCCTGCAGCCTCGAGGATATTGCCGAGGTTTTCAAGTGCCTGCAGCGACTGACCCGCAAACCCGTCCCCCGCCAGTTCTCCCGTTTCCGGTTTCAGCCCGATCTGGCCGCTCACGAAAACCCACGGCCCAACCTTGATCGCCTGTGAATACGGACCGATGGCCGCGGGGGCACGATCCGTTCCTATGACCTGACAACCCATTGCCGACCTCCCTTCTGAAAATGAAGAACCCGGAATTCCCGGGGCCGCCATATCCCGCCGCAGGCGCGGAAACAGGAACCCTCCCGCGAACACAGCCGGGACATGCTTTTTCCGGCAGCCCGCGGCAACGTCATGCCGGTACCAACATAAGCATCTCCTGCGAGAAATGACAAGTCTGCCCGTCTTCCGGTGATGCCCGAAGGATCTTCAAAAAATCTTTGTTGCCATGACAAGTCTTTGTATTTATGATGTTTCGGACAGTCATTTCAGGGGCCGGCATTTCTGCACCAACATACTGAACTCAGTAATGTTTTTGTCTTGTCGAGAGAATCGGAATTGAACAGCGTTCGCCCTTATAAGATTCTCATATATTCCCATGACACCTATGGCCTAGGGCATATTCGCAGGTGCCTGGCCATCGCCAGGAGCCTCAGGGACTGCCCAGCCAATATCCTCATACTCACCGGATCCATCATCGCAGGCCGATACAAGATCCCGAGCCGTATAGACTTCGTGCGCATTCCAGGAATGATCAAGGTCACCAACGAAGAATATCTGCCACTTTCGATGAAACTCGAGGCGACCGAGGTTCTGGACATCAGGAAAGAGATCATCCTGGCCACAGCGAAGGCCTTCATACCGGACTATTTCATCGTGGACAAGGCTCCACTCGGCCTCAAGCGTGAAGTCGTCGATACACTCCACTGGCTGAAGAACGAACTGCCGTCCTGCAAGTCTATTCTGGGCCTGAGAGACATCATGGACAGTTCCGCATCGACCATCGAGGACTGGACGGACAAGGGGATCTACGAGGCCATGGATAGACTCTACGACGAAATTTGGGTCTACGGGTGCCAGGATTTCTACGATCCCGTGGTGGAGTACCGCATACCCCTCGATGTGGCTTCCAAGATTCAGTTCACGGGATACATTCCGAGGCAGATCCCTTCGCGCGACAAGATACAGAGTACTCGACAGGCACTTGGAATTCGAACCGGCGAGAAACTGGTAGTGGTGACAACGGGAGGCGGCGGAGACGGCCACCCGGTGGTGCGGACCTTCCTGTCCGCCTTTGACTCGTCACAGGGAGGGGTCCCGCGCGGAATACGTGTCGTCATTGTTACGGGACCGTTTATCTCCCCCGGGGATTACCAGGACGTCGTCAGGAAGGCCGAGGCGCTCGGATTCATCACCCAAAAATTTTACCGGTCCATGGAACGGCTGATTGGAGCAGCCCAGGTGGTCGTCAGCATGGGCGGTTACAACACCGTCTGCGAAATCGTGAGCCAGAAGAAGCCCCTTCTTATCGTTCCGCGCACCGTCCCCCGCGAGGAACAGCTGATCAGAGCCCAGGTGCTCTGCAGCATGGGGTTCTGCGATTACCTGGATCCCCGCGATCTTACTCCCACCACTTTGCGCCGCAAGGTACTCCACCTCCTCGAACATTCGCCATCGAGCCTTCAAAACATGGCTTCCTTTCCTTTCACCGCCCTGGATGTCATCAAGCAACGGATCATGAACGGGAAGACGGAGATGCGAGGTTGAATTCAGGAACCCGTCACCTGGGAATGGTACTCAAGGGATACCCGCGCATCTCGGAAAGCTTCATCAGTTCCGAAATCCTGCTTCTCGAGGCCATGGGAATTCCCATTGAAATCTTCTCCCTGCGCTTTCCCAGGGAATCCTTCTCCCACGATCACGTGAAGCACATCCAGGCCCCCGTGACCTACCTGCCTGAATACGTCCTGCCTCACTGGAGGAGAGTCATCGGTCATAATATTCAAGTCTGCCGAAGGATGGGATCGCATTACACACGCTGCCTGGCCTCCGCCCTGCATCGAGCCGTGCAACGCCGCAAGCCCGCCACCGTGAGGCACTTTCTCCAGGCCGGGTACCTCGTCTCCAAGCGGCTGAACGGCTCCCCAGTGGTGCACCTTCATGCCCACTTCTGTCATACTCCAGCGTCCGTGGCTCTTTTCGCATCTGAACTCACGGGACTTCCCTTCAGTTTCACCGCCCATGCCAAGGACATCTATACTTCCGAACCCGACCAGCTTGCGCGAAAGATTGAAAGAGCCCGCTTCGTGGTCACCTGCACCGAATACAATGCACGTTATCTGCGCAGCCTGATCGATCACTGCGAACCGCATACACCCATCCACACCGTCTATCACGGCATCGACCTCGAACTGTTCTCGTTTCGCGGCCATCCCCGCCCCGCCCTGCCCTTCCTGATCCTTTCCGTCGGTCGCCTGGTCCCCAAGAAGGGATACGACGACCTGCTCCGAGCTCTGAAAAAACTCGAAGAAACGGGAGTGGATTTCCGGTTCGTGCACATCGGCAGCGGGGAATTGCAGCGGGAAACAAGGAACCTGGTGTCCGCCCTCGAACTCACCGGCCGGGTGCGCATGCTCGGCACCCTTCCCCACCACGAGGTGCTGGACTGGTACCGCCGGGCGCACTGCTTCGCCCTGGCATGCAAAGTGGCCGGAAATGGGGATCGGGACGGAATTCCCAATGTCCTGGCCGAGGCGATGGCGGTGGGGGTTCCAGTGGTTACCACGCGCGTATCCGCCATCCCGGAACTGGTTGAAGACAGCGTCACGGGAATCCTCGTAGATCCCGGCAACCCGCAGGCCATGGCCACCGCTCTTCACCGGCTCCTGCACGATCCGGGCAGGTGCGCGGAACTGGCCCTTCGAGCCCGAGCGAGGGTGGAGAAGGTCTTTGACAAACGCCGCTGCACTCTGCAGCTTCAGAAGCTTTTCCGCAAGGCTCTCGATCGAGAATGAAGATCGCCTTCTATTGCCCCAACAAGCCTCTCGATCACCCCCATCCGTCGGGAGACCTCGTCATCGCAAAGGGGCTCCGGCAAACGCTGGCCGCCCTCGGGCACGAATGCGAGGAAATCGTTCGTTTCAGGACCCGATGGTTCTGGAAATCTCCGCAGGGATGGACGGCACTCGTCGGAGCCTGTGCCGAGGCGTGCCGCAGAACCTGGATGTTCAGGCCGGACCTGTGGTTGACCTATCATTCCTATTACAAGTCTCCGGACACGGTCGGACCCTGGATCAGCGGTCTTTTCGGCATCCCTTATGTGCTCTTTCAACCCATGTACGCCACCAGCAGGAGGAAAAAGCCCGGAACCCGCTTGGGCTTCTACATGAACCGCCTGGCCCTCAAGGCTTGCCGGCATGTCTTCCTGAACAACATGGATGACTTGGAAGCCATGAAGCGGGCTGTCCCCCGAGTCAGGATCGACTACATTCCACCGGGAATTCTGCCTCACGACTTCCAGAGAAACGAAGCGCACGGCCGCTTCGTCAGGAGAAAATACGGTCTCTCGGACGACGCTCCCCTGCTCATGACCGCCGCTCGCTTCAGGCCTGGAGTCAAGGTGCAAAGCCTGGAGTATCTCTTCGGCTCGCTCAGCCTGCTGCTCGTACCGCCCGAAATGCCGTTTCGGCTTCTCGTTGCAGGGGACGGCCCCATGGAACAGGAAGTCAAATCCCTGGCTCGTCGCCTTCTGCCCGGCCGCGTCGTCTTCACGGGAAGGGTGCCCCGGGAGGAGATGGCCCGATATTATTCGGCAGCCGACCTGTTCGTCTTTCCCGGGATAGGCGAATCACTGGGCATGGTGTTTCTCGAAGCACAGGCGTGCGGCCTGCCCGTCGTGGCTCTCGACACGGCGGGAGTCCCCCAGGTCGTTCAGCACGGGAAGACCGGGCTTTTGGTTCCGGAAGATGGAGGAAGGGCCATGGCGGAGGCGGTGCGGGAGCTGGTCGGCAATCCCGGCCTGCACGCCACACTGGCTCACAACGCCATGGATTTCGTTCAGAAGGAAAGGAATCTGCTGAAGAACTACCAGGCCCTGTCGAAAAGTCTCGAGGAACTGGTCAAGGCCCGCCATTGACCGATGCCGTCGGCACAGGTCCGGAAACAGCCCGGCTGCCCAGCATGCGCCATTGATCCGTGACTCTGAAGTCGGTGGTCCCGTCGGGAGCCTGGTGCGCCCTGAACGTCACCCAGGCTCCATCCACCTCGATCTCGATCACCGTCTGCCTGTGGTCGCTGTGCGAAGTCCAGCCCGCGTTTCCCGCGTTGACATATTCGATGCCCGCATCCCCATCGGAAATTCTTTGCCGGCTGAAGGAATGAGTATGCCCGGCCAGGACGGCCCGTACCTTCCCGTTATGTTTCAGGAGCAGATTCCAGAAAGGATCGTTGCGTGGGATTCGAGGAAGATGTGGTTCATGGATGGCGACAAATACATGGTCCAAACCATCGGCCGACTCGATCGCCTCTTCCATCCATTCCAGGAGCCGCCGGTCTCCCAGGTCTCGGCCTCGATCCATGTACTGGTCGATTACGATGGTTCGGATGTTCTTCCAGTCGAAGCAGTAGCTGACACCCTCGCCTTCCCACCATCGGATCAGGCCCCCATACCCGGGCAGAATATTCCTCGTGATGAATTCGACATCATCCGCCTTTTCATGATTGCCCCTCACCGGGACATAGATCGGCATGCGTTCTTTGAAAACATCCATGTAGATGTCGTGATTCTTCGCCAGGGGGCTCAGGTCCCCAAGGCCCAGGACAAAATCGACCCCAGCCCCGCCGGCTTCGCGTCCATTCAGTGATGCGATCTTTTCCAGGACATTGCGGTAGGACGAAAAAGCCGAACGATTGTCGGCCACAGCCGCGAAGACCCATCGTTCGGCAAAGGAAGATGCAGGCAGGACCACCAGCAGAAGTGCAAAGATCAGAGCCTTCCGCAGTGCACCCGCACCGATACAGGTATTGTCTTTCATCGTTTATGACCAGCCGCTGCCCAGGTTAGCGCCGTCCTTTTCTGGTGACTGTATATTTTTCGAGGACCTTCTTCAGGTTCCCGGCGGCGGCTGGAGCCTTCACCTTTCCGGCAAAGATGTCGTCGACCGAAACCGCGGGCTTGTTGTAGAAGTCGATATTGGCATTGTCGTCGATCTGCAGGGCCGCCCCCTCGAGGGCAACTCCTGCAAACAGGCCCCGGCTCCTCGAGTACGAATAGATTTCGGCCTTGAGCATGATGTCCGTGGCGGCTTCGGCATGGCGCCCGACCGGCCCCGCCGCAACGGAGGCATCCGCTCCAAGCGTGAACTTGCCTCTTTTCATGGCATCGATGCTTCTGCTCGTTTTGAACACAAGCACAATGTCCGTCGACTGCGCGCCGATCTGGAGTCCGAAACTCCCCCCCGCCAGGTAGACAAAGGTCGGATTGCTCCAACGACCGTCACTCCTGCGAACCGCCACCACTCCCGTGCCATAACGGCCACCGATGACGAAGCCCGCCTTGAGCAACCCCGGGATGATCGCGATGCCCTCGGCATTTCTGAGAAGCTCGGGCGGGATGCCCTTTTCAGGAATAGCCATGATCTCGCTCATCACCGCCGCGGCGTCATTCACCTTCTTTTCTTCCTTGGCTCCCGCCTGGACAACCGCGGGGTGAACCAATCCAATGAGCACCGCAACAGCCGGAATCCACCGCATCACCCGTGCCTTCACCATCTCTTCCTCCTTTCTCGGGTATTCTCCGTTTACCGTTCCACCTGGAAAAACCCCGGCACACGCTGCACCACCGGAATCGGCATTCTCAGATCCCGGATCGACGTCAATCCTGTTCATGTTCCTTTTCGTAAACCCAAATGGCTGTAGCCAGTCTATCCATCCCTTCATTCCAGTACGATTCCGCACGCTCCGAAACCCCATCGAGACCCCTGAAGAGACGGTCGGCCTTTTCCAACGCTTCGAACACCTGGTTCCATTCGTCGGACTGCATTTCTGATCCTTCTATGAAGTGCACTGCAACAAGGGACCGACCTGGCATCGACGAGCCGCACGCACGCGCAGCAGCCGGTCTGCTCGTATCGAGGTCGGTGCGCATTCGCTGGACATAATGCACCAAAAGCCAGCGGCAACCTACAAAATAATGAAAACAAGACGGGATAATGCTCCTTCTTCTCCCCTGTACTTAAGTATCACTAATCCATTATCGCCTTAGCTCTTGACCGCAGGGCATGGCCGTCTATATAGTGTCCAGCCGGAAGCCTCGTCGCGCAGGGTTCCGACCCTGGCAGGAGCGGCGGTCTTCAGAGGGGCGCCGCAGTAGGAGTGGAATTCCGCACAGACACTGCACGGTGTCACCCGAACATCGAAAATCCCGCCGACGAAGGGCAGCAGCGACTTCCGTTTTCTTTTCAGTGTTACTTATTACGGAAGATGAGAAAGGTGAGATCATATGCCAAAGCGCGACGACATCAGGAAGGTGATGATCATCGGATCGGGTCCGATCGTGATCGGTCAGGCCTGCGAATTCGACTATTCCGGCACCCAGGCCTGCAAGGCTCTGAGGCAGCTGGGCTATGAAATACTGCTTGTCAACTCCAACCCCGCCACGATCATGACCGATCCGGGGATGGCGGATGCCACGTACATCGAGCCGCTCACCGTCAATGCGCTCGAACGGATCATCCAGGCCGAACGCCCCGATGCGGTGCTTCCCAATCTCGGAGGCCAGACCGGTCTGAACCTGACCGCCGAACTGGCCAGGCAGGGTATCCTTGATGCCTACGGAGTGAAAATCATCGGAGTCCAGGCGGACGCCATCGAGCGGGGAGAAGACCGGATCGCATTCAAGGAGACCATGAACCGTTTAGGCATTGAAATACCTCAAAGTGAACCTGCGTTCTCGGTCGAGGAAGCCGAACGAATCGCCGCCGAACTCGGGTACCCGGTAGTCGTGCGGCCTGCGTACACGCTCGGTGGAACGGGCGGAGGTCTCGTCTACAATGTTGAAGAACTGCGCACCGTCGCCGCTCGCGGCATATCGGCAAGCCTGGTGGGACAGATCCTCATCGAGGAATCCGTGCTGGGCTGGGAGGAACTGGAACTCGAAGTGGTGCGTGACGCAAAGAATCAGCGCATCACCGTATGTTTCATTGAAAACGTCGACGCCATGGGCATTCATACGGGGGATTCCTTCTGCACAGCACCCATGCTGACCATCGACAGGAGCCTGCAGGAGCGGCTTCAGAAGCATTCCTACGATATCGTCGAGGCCATCGAGGTGATAGGCGGCACGAACATTCAATTCGCGCACGACCCGAAGACCGGTCGTGTCGTAGTCATCGAAATCAATCCCAGGACTTCCCGCTCCTCGGCCCTGGCATCCAAGGCCACCGGCTTTCCCATCGCCTTCGTCTCGGCAAAGCTCGCAGGTGGACTCACCCTCGATGAAATCCCCTACTGGAGGGAAGGGACCCTCGAAAAGTACACCCCGTGGGGTGACTACGTGGTGGTCAAGTTCGCCCGATGGGCCTTTGAAAAATTCAAGGGAGTCGAAGACCGGCTGGGAACGCAGATGCGTGCTGTCGGGGAAGTGATGAGCATCGGCAAGAACTACAAGGAAGCCCTTCACAAGGCCATCCGCTCCCTCGAAACAGGTCGCCACGGCCTTGGCTTTGCCTCGGACTTCAACGAAAAATCCCTCGAAGAACTGATGGAGATGCTGGTCACCCCCACCAGCGAGCGGCAATTCATCATGTACGAAGCTCTGCGCAAGGGAGCGTCCATCGATGCGCTTTACGAGAAGACGCATATCAAGCCATGGTTCATCCGGCAGATGAAGGAGTTGGTGGATCTTGAAGAAGAGATTCTGCAGTGGAAGGGCAGGGATCTCCCCGGTGATCTCCTCACACACGCAAAGAAGGACGGTTTCGGAGACCGTTACCTGTCTCAGATCCTGGGCATCCCCGAAACCACCCTTCGTGAACGCCGGAAGGCTCTCGGAATCGTTCAGGGATGGCACCCGGTGCCGGTGAGCGGCGTCGAGGACTCCGCCTACTATTACTCCACCTACAATGCCGCCGACACAGTTCCCGTCAGCGACCGGCGCAAGATCATGGTGCTCGGTGGAGGCCCCAATCGTATCGGCCAGGGCATAGAATTCGACTACTGCTGTGTTCATGCCGCCTTCGCCCTGCGCGACGAGGGCTTCGAATCCATCATGGTCAACTGCAATCCCGAAACCGTCTCCACCGACTACGATACTTCCGACAAGCTCTACTTCGAACCCGTCACCGTCGAAGATGTACTCGCCATTTACGAGAAGGAAAAACCGGAAGGTGTTATCGTCCAGTTCGGAGGCCAGACTCCGCTGAACATCGCGCGGGAGCTGGCCGAAGCCGGTGTTCGAATCATCGGAACCACGGTGGATACCATCGATCTTGCCGAAGACAGGGACCGATTCCGCAAGATGATGAGAAAACTCGGCATACCCATGCCCGAATCGGGAATGGCAAGCACTCTCGAAGAAGCTCTGCAGGTGGCCGCGCGCATCGGATATCCCCTGATGGTGAGACCCTCGTATGTTCTCGGAGGCAGAGGCATGGAAATCGTCCACGATGAGGAAATGCTCAAGCGCTACGTGGCCGCCGCTGTCGACGTGACTCCCGACCGCCCCATCCTCATCGACAAGTTTCTCGAAGACGCCGTTGAAGCCGAAGCCGATGCCATCGCAGACGGCACCGACTCCTTCGTTCCCGCCGTCATGGAACACATCGAACTGGCCGGCATCCATTCAGGCGATTCTGCATGTGTCATGCCGCCCATCAGCATTCCTCCGAAGCACCTCGATACCATCTACGAATACACACGCAAGATCGCCATGGAACTCGACGTGGTGGGACTCATGAATATCCAGTACGCCATTGCCAACGATACGGTCTATGTTCTCGAAGCCAATCCCCGAGCATCGAGGACGGTGCCTCTCGTCTCCAAGGTGTGCAACATTCCCATGGCCCATCTCGCCACGCGCATCATGCTCGGCAAGAAGCTCACCGACCTCGATCTCAAGCCGAAACACATCCCCCACTTCGGCGTCAAGGAAGCCGTCTTTCCCTTCAACATGTTCCCGGAAGTAGACCCCGTGCTCGGGCCGGAGATGAGGTCCACCGGCGAGGTTCTCGGCATGGCCGATTCCTTCGGCCTGGCTTACTTCAAGGCCCAGGAAGCCACCCTGTTGAAGCTTCCCGTCGACGGAACAGTGCTCCTCACCGTCGCCGACGGAGACAAACACGCAGCGCTGCAGGTGGCCAAGAGGTTTGAAGACCTGGGATTTACCATAAGGGCCACTCGAGGCACTCACCAGTTCCTGGCGGAAAACGGCATCCAGTCTGAAAGGATAGACAAGATGCACGAGGCCCGCCCGAACATCGTGGATGCCATCAAGAACAAGGAAATACACCTGGTGATCAACACTCCGGACGGGAAACAGAGTCTGCACGACGATTCCTACATCCGTAAGGCGGCCATCAACTATAAGGTCCCGTACATCACTACTCTTGCAGCCGCCGTCGCCGCGGCCAGGGGAATCGAGGCGTTCAGGCGCGGCCAGGGCACGGTCAGATCACTTCAGCGTTACCATGAAGACATCAGGTAACGGGACGGACCATCCAACAGGACTGGGCAGACCTTGAACAATGCTGCGAAGACCTCGGGGCACAGCCGGTGGACTTCAAGCCGCACCACGAAGATTCGAGGCGACCCGGCGGATCTCCAGGTCCCCTCAAGCCGCCTCTGCAAGGAAGATTCTTCCGGCAGACATCCATGAGCCGTGGGCTCACGACCCACCATGCAAACGGGTCGAGCCAGGATTGAACTCCGGTTGAACGGACAAATCCAAACCAGGAAGATAACGACCAAGGCCCGAAAAAACGGGCCAAACAGTTCCGGCATTTTCTCATGAAGGCATACCCGGACATTTGTCGCACAAAGGTTCAATACACCCGCAACAAGGTCATTCCGCATCACGTCGTAACGAAGATCACGTCGTAACGAAGATCACAACTTCATTCCCGCGGGAACCCGGTCTGAGCGCAGATCCAGCCATAAAGATGAGTGACGGTGGGATGCCATCGATCCTTTGCGGGAAGAGCACCGGATGCGTGAAAAGCACCGGAGGTAATCGTTTGCCGGGCAAACCGCAAAGAAAGCAACCTGGTGGAGCCTGACCGCGATCAGGGTTTCAACGTCCTGAAGATTCGATATAATAAGTGTTGATTAAGACTGTGACTCATTATACAGTATCACTAACGATATGGTGGGCATCCGTGCGAAGCATCCTGGCGGGATGACAACGGGCGGATTCCGATCACAATAAGACTTTCGTGGGTGGTTTTCGTCACGAATTCGAAAGGGTATAGGCTTCTTGTGGAATTCGGTTTTGATGCGATGGTAGAACTCGCAGTCAGCCTCTCTCGATCGAGGAGAACATCATGGCCGAAATGAATATCCCATGGCAGGTAGATGCGCCGCAAACGGTCGACCATTCCGATCTCAAGGAAGTGGCGGACTACTTCGACAAGCAGGCGGGGATACTTCAGCAGGGCGGCTGGACGGAACACGCCGCAAATCTCAGGAAATGGGCTTCCGAATTGCGTGAAAAACCTCTGAAGCACTACGGAATCTGACAGGAGCACAGCCCTGTCATTTCAAACCGCCTGTTCCTCGTCCCAGCAGGTGCGCACAGACCTTCAGGACGGTCAGCCGGGCGCGTTCTTCCAGTCCGCACAGTCTCTTCTCACCCAGCCGGACAGATCCGGAGGCCTTACCGCATCCGGGTTGTCATCCCATTCGGGAAAGCCGCTTTTCTGCATATAAACATCGTCCACCGCCGCTTCGGGCGAATAATACGATCCCAGGACTTCTTCGCCGATTCCCAGAACAAAACCTCGCATATCACGCGGGTCGAATCGAATCCAGAAGACCCCGATACCCGTTTCATAGAACCACATTTTCCCTCAGCCCTTCCCACGAAGGAAGAAACCCTTCCACTCCATCCGTCGACACAAACCGCTGGTCATCACCCGGCACGCGCTCACCGAATCCAGCCTGTGAAGAAACCAACGCAAAATCCAGAACGTTGACAGGCAAGAAGGTGAGGTCATCCGGCAAACGAGTGCCTCCGGTGCTCTTCACCCAAAGGATCGGTGGCACCCTAACGTCATTTCCCCGAGGATCAAAACATCACTCGCGCGAAGGCGGGAATCCAGTCAACAGCCTGCCAAGCGGAGATTTTGCCGTACTCTCCACCCGGTATCGCCCTGCTCCGCCCATGTCGTCACAGGCTCTTTCCCATTCCTTGAAACTGTTTCGCCATGCGCGGTTTCTTTTCCTGGATTCCCGCCTTTTTGTATGACGGAATGACGGAATGATGCCGAATGACGGTATGATGCCGAATGACGTTGTGCCCTTCGGGGGAATGACATTGTTGCACGTGTATTCCGCCTTTGTGCGACAACTGTCCCGGTACGCGTTTGCCGGATGAACCGGGAAGCGGGGCGGAGCATGGAAAACACCTCCCGCCGGGACTCATTCTTTCGATCAACGGCCGTGGTCCCTCAGTCGGAAGCTGTCCACCAGAAGATCGAAGCTCCTTTGATACCCATCGAAGTCTCCGGGCAGGACCCGGCAAGAAAGCAGATAGATCGTTCCGTTCTTCGCCAGCCAGACATCGCGCACCGTGTACCAGTTTTCTCCTCGAGGCTTCCTGTAGACGATTTCACGGGCCGGGACGCCGTTGATTTCCAATTTCCGTTCAGAGATAACCCTTCGGCGGTCCAGGCCGGCGCGGGCAGCTGAGAAAGCGGATTCAAGTTCTGCAGCCTTCCGGCCGGTTTTTCTGCTCACAGTGAAAGACACGGTGTATTTTTCCCAGGGAGTCGCGGTTCGAGGATCGGCGACAGCGAAGACTTCTTCAGTGCCGCGTTCAGGATCCACAGCGGGTCGGTAAGCCGGGAAGATGTTTGAAATCATTTTCCACTCAGCCGGATAGTCCAGGGAGAATTCGGTACTTTCATAGTGAATGAAAGGGGGAGATAGAGCCTGGATCGACGAAGCTGCCAGGATGGGGAAAATGACGACGAAAAGAGCGAGGACATATGCGGAAAGGGACCGTCCAGATCGCCGAGGCTTCGAGTCCGCCTTGCCGGCAGGCAATTCTTTGAAAGTCCTTTTTCGGGGCATGGAGTTCTCCTGTGCAAACGGGGGCGTGCATCTCATGAAGGCATCCACGGCGCCCGGACGGGTCCAGGAAAGCCGGCCGGGGACCTTGAAACGCACAGCGGTCTTCGTCAGTACAGACCCAGCGAATTGACAGTGTATGCTTCGAGTTCTTCGCCCGACCGGGCCAATATGTGCACAACGGCGTCAATGGACTGCCCCTGGGAATGCCGCCCGCTGGAATAGGCCATGACGGATGCTCCCAGGAACTGGCCCTGGACCGACAGCAGCCTGGACTGCAGGCTGAGTCTTTTGGCTTCGAGCTCACTGCAGCTCTTGACGAGCATAAGATAGCGGGCAAACATCATCTCCCACGGTTCACCGTATTTTTCGGACCATGCGGCTCCCACCTGCTCGATCTCCACACCCCCCCCAGGAATGTTCCCTTCGCCGGCCGCCGTCTGCATGAATTCGATGATCTCCTGCATTTCGGGCCAGCCCGGGTGCCGATATAATTCCTGAATGTCCAGGCGCACCATCTGGACCCTTTCATGTAACTCGGCGATTTCCTCGTTCAGGCGATCGAGGGATTCATTCGCCTGGAGGAGTTTGGCTTCCACCTCCGGGCTCCTCGAAGGAACCGTTGCGCATGAGGCCAGGCACAAGGCCAGCAGCAAAGCCGCAAAGGCACGTATCATGGGGTTGATCTCCCTGTGGGGTCGTCAAATCGTCGCTCGGTTGCCGCAACGGCTTCCAGCATGCCACCAGGAACGGTTTGTTTCAAGGCGATCGATCCTACCGGATATGACTGACCACCAGTTCGTTCTTCGGTCCGGACATCCCCGCTGCTGCTTCGAAGTTCCGGGTTCAATGCATCTCAACCGGCAATCATAAAAAAACCGTGTGAAGGAGCAGTTGAGCTTTCTCCCCTGGAAGCGGCTCAGAAAAATAATAACCCTGCCCATACTCACAGCCCCATTCCCTCAGCATGGCCACCTGACTGAGCGTCTCGGGTCCTTCGGCGATCACGGCCATTCCAAGGTTGTGGGCAAGGGAGATGATAGTCTGAACGATCCGGGCATTATCATCCCCACCTTCCATCCGGCTCACAAAGGAACGGTCTATCTTGAGCAGATCGACAGGGAATCTGCGCAGGTAGCTGAGAGATGAATATCCGGTTCCGAAGTCGTCGATGCTCAACTGGACTCCCAGAGACTTGAGTCTGCACAGCATGGCATCTGCCGACGGGGCGTTCTCCATGACGGCACTTTCGGTGATCTCGAGCTTAAGTAAAGCGGAAGGCAGGCCGGTATCGTGGAGGATCCGCTCAACATGGCCGGTGAGTTCACTGTCTCGAAACTGTTTTGCCGAGAGGTTTACACTCAAGGCAAGAGGCAGGTCTCCCCTGGCCTCCTGCCAGGCTCTCACCTGCCTGCATGCCTCATCGAGCACCCAAAGGCCGATCGGGATGATCAGCCCGGTCTCTTCCGCGATTGGAATAAACTCCTCCGGCAGAACCAGACCGCGCTCAGGATGCCGCCAACGCACCAGTGCTTCAAAGCCTGCAACCTGACCCGTGCTCAGGGAGACAACAGGCTGATAATGCAGCAGGAACTCCTCCCTTTCCATGGCCTTCCTGAGCTCCGCTTCGAGTGTCAGGCGTTTCAGCACCTGGAGATGCATTTCCTTGTTGAACATCTCGTGGCGCGCTCTTCCTTGCGCCTTAGCCCGGTACATGGCTGTGTCCGCATCTCGAAGCAGCTCCTCGGGCCTCCGATAGCCCTCTCCACCCACGGCTATTCCAATGCTTGCGCTGGCAAAAACCTCAAAGTCGCCGATCTTGAACGGCAACCCCAGCTTGACCTGCAGCTCTTGCGCGAATCGTACCGCATCGCCGCTGTCCCTGAGATCGTCCAGAAGGATGGCGAACTCGTCTCCTCCGAAACGCGCAAGCGTATCTCCGGGGCGGATCAAATCCTTGATTCTTTCCGCAATGGCGATCAGCAGCCGATCTCCGCTGAGGTGCCCGAGGCTGTCGTTTACGAGCTTGAAGCGGTCAAGATCGATGAAAAGAACGGCGAACAGGTAACCGCTGCGCGCCGCGGAACGTTTGAGAGACAGGCCGAGTCGATCGAGGAACAGGGCCCTGTTCGACAGCCCCGTGAGAGAGTCATGGAATGCATCGTGCAGGAGCTGTTCCTCGTAGCGTTTTCTTTCCGTAATATCCTCGTGCGCCACCACCAGCCTCACGGGGCCTTCCCCTTCAAAGCGTGTCACCCGGACCACAAACCACCGGTTCTCCCTCTCCCCGGGAAACGGGTATTCAAGATGGAATTCATCCTCTTCCGAGGTGAGCACCTTTCTGATTCCCCTGGCAACAGCCGGCGCCTCTTCGGAGCAGTCCCCCGTGGCCGACTCGCACACCTCGATGTAGTTCATTCCAATCCCATACCCTTCGCCCGTGAAACCGTTGTCCTGTGCAAACCGGCGCCAGGCCCGGTTGACATGGATGACATTGCCGGTTTCATCGAGGATAGCAACATGCGCCGAAAGGGCATCGAGAGAAGATTGGAGGAACCGTTCCGATTCCCGGAGCGCCTCCTCAGCCCTCTCGCGCTCTATTATCTCCTGTTTGAGTTGAACGTTTGCTTCCGCCAGTTCAGCCGTGCGCTCCTGCACACGTTTTTCAAGCTCGTCATGAGCACTCCGCAGAGCATCCTCCATCCGTTTTCTCTGCGTGATGTCCCGGGCAATGTGGACGGCACCGTAAAGCCGGCCTTCCGAGTCTCGCAGGGGACTGACCGAAACGAGGTAGTATCCTTTCAGGCGGTCCTCGTAGACCTCGACCGTATGATCGAGTCCATCGATGAGCATCTGCCCGTACGGACAGGACGCTATCGGATGATCCAATCCATGAATGCAGCCGTAGCATGTAAGCCCGAGCCCCTTTTCACCAAGGCCTTCCAGTTTGTCCGTCATCGCCCGGTTCATTCTCACGATGCGATGGTTCGTATCCAAGATCGCAATGAGGTCCGGCACGCTGTCGAAAGTGCGTTCCCATTCCTGCTGGGAACAAAATTTCATCTCTTCCGCCTGCCTGCGTTCCGCCGTTTCCTGCTGGAGCCTTTCGCTGATGGTGCACAGTTCGGAACTCTTTTCTGCAACAAGTCCTTCCAGGCGAAGTCTGACTCCGCTGAGTTCGAGTTCGAGCCTCTTCTGTCTGTTGAAGAAACGCTGAACGAAGACGCTGAAAATCATGAGAAAGAATATGGCCGTTATACGCAGGAAAAACTCATACACAGGCGGCGATAGAACACGTTCAGCAACACTTCCGGTTTCCAGCGCGTAGGCCTCGATAATAGACTCCAGTATCCAGTACACTCCCGATAGCACTGCACCAAAAATAAGAAAGAAATTGGAAGAAACAGGCCTGTCGGTTCTTTTCATTGCAGTCCTCAAAAGGCGGTGACTCCATGATCCCACGGTCTGTCTGCAGGGGCGACCACAATCGTATACATCGAAATGATATCCAAAGATACCCCGATTCCGATGTCTGGAAGACAGGATCCGAGGAACTTCCACAAGACACCCAGGAGAGATCAGCGAAAAGTCCAGTAAGCGCACAGGGAGAACTTCATCCGGACGATGAGGCAGGGTGGAATACACCCGCAGCAGCGTCATTCCCACAGCAGCGTCATTTGGCAACACAACGTCATTCCCGCAAAATGGAAAAGAGACCTGGAAGGCAGGATGGATAGAGCAAAGCAATCCCGGGTAGTGAGATCTTTATGGCGCGATCTGTGCTCAGACTGGATTCCCGCCTTTTTGCGCGGGAATGACGTCGGGATCTTTGTGAGAATGACATCGGGATCTTTACGGGAATGACATCGGGATCTTTACGGGAATGACGATGTTAATGGTTGCTGGAATGACGGTGGGATCTTCACGGAAATGATGTTGGTATCTTCGGAGGAATGACGTTGGGATGCCATCGATTCTTTGCGTGCAAAACAATGGATTCGTGATAAGCACCGAATGGGTGAAAAGTACCCGGGGTACTCGTTCACTGGATGAACAATAAGAAAAAGCCCGGGGAATTTGCCCGGGCGGTCACATCAACCATGCGTAGGAAACGCTTCAGAAACTGAAATAAAACGAAAACCACGGGAAGAACGGCAGAACGGGAAACAGACCGTAACATGGCCATGAATAGCAGGAACTGTAGCTGTAACTGTAATATGGGGATCCATATCCATAGTAATAGGGAGCACCGTAGAAATAGGGAAACCCGTAAGAATAGTAGTTGTAGTAGGATCTGCCGTAACGGTAATAAGGCCCGTACGGGTAGGAATAGTAGGGTCTGTACTGGTGTCGATAGTACCTGTTGTCGTAGTCCCGGTAGTATCTCCTGTTGTCGTAGTACCTCTGGTAGTTGCGGTCCCTGTAATCTCTGCCGGAATAGCGCCTGTTGTCATACTGCCTGCCCAGATAACGTCTGTCGGTAGGCTGTCCCACGTAGCGCCTGCTGTCATACTGCCTGCCGCGACTGGACCACTGCTGAGGTCGTTGCTGCACCGACCGGTACTGCTGAGGCCTGTACTGCTGCTGCCTGTACTGCTGCTGCCTATACTGCTGAGGCCGGTGATTTCCATAGTGGACGGCACCGGAACGGCCCGGGCTGTGGTATCTCTGTCCGCCGCCCGAAGATGCGCTCGGCCTGCTGTAGCCTTCGAAGCTCTGCCGGGCAAATCCGGGTGAACACAGAAAAAGCACCAGGGGCACGGCGAAGAGAAACGGAAGGTATTTCAATCTTTCGACTTTCATTACCATCACCTCCTCCCGGGAACCTGAAACCCGGTCCTCTATTTAAGATATTAGCCTTTCCTGCGGGCATGTCAAGGGGGGAGATTCCAGCCGCCGCCCGGCCACTTGCCCCCATCGCAACCGGCATCCGATACTCCTGCCTTCACCGGTCAGCACCGGAATCTACTTTCCGAAGCTCCAAATCGCACTCATTTCCGGATCCGATCCTGTCCTTCGGGATCTTCCTCCCCCTCGGCCCGGGCTCTCAAGGTGTTGTGAGGCTTTACTCCCAGCACGCGCTCCACGGTTTCCTCCTGCCCGCGATCGATGATCCACCCCCGGAAATGGTCCCCTTCCAGCAGTTCATCGTTGACACCGCTGTCGACTTCGCGCATGTAAGGCGCAATGCCGCTCCATGTCTGCCGGTCCACCCGGGCGCTGAGTGTATATCCATCGACGACCAGCTTGTCTCCACGCGAAAAGACCTTCACCAGGCGGATATGTTCAAGATTGTCCCTGTCGCGCAGGTCTTCCCGGACAGCCAGAGCCCGCTCCCAGTCTTCCCTGGGGACTTCGAGCAGATGAGGAGGGCAGATGATCCCGTGCCTGAAGCCGTCCTCCTTCCTGCGCGTCCCCCAACCGTGGCACAGGTATCGCTCCTCGCCGCCCAACCTGGCATAAACCTGAAAAACCGAATGCCGATCCCGCTCGACTACGAGTGTAACCGCCGAACCACACCGGTCGCGTGTTTCTATTCGTAACTGTTCATCCATTCTTTCCAGGCCTCTCGAAGAGTCCACACAGCGGCGGGCGAATCACCGCCGCCGACAAACTGAACCTCTGCGGTTGCTCACTGTCCGAAAAAATAGCGCCTTATCGCCATACCGGCCACTGCGATAACTGCCAGCACGGCGCAAAAGACAATCGTCGTCATGAAAAAAGGTCCAAAATATCCCCGGCACTGATCGAGTTCTTCGTCAGTCCTCGGCAGCAGCGCCTTGAAGCGCTTTTCGGGTTCTTCCGAAGTCAGCGGCGAACCACACTTCCTGCAGAACAGGTCGTCGGCATCCACTGTGTTCCGGCAGTTCGGACAATCCGCCACGATTATCTCCTCTTTTGAAAGATCCATCATGCCATGCCGGGACACCGCTTTTCGCCGAAGATGGACCCCGGTATCTCGACGTTTCCAAACCTCTTTCCATCGTAGCACAACCGTTCCGGCATGCCATACCCTTATTGCCCGGAATTCTCTCGGACCAGGCATTGTCCCGGTCGACGAGTTACAAGCGCCTGCCCGCCACGCTGTTTCACTCGATCCCGTTCCGCTTTCGCATTCCTGCAGAAGCGGGATTTTGCCCTTTAAAAAGACACGCCGGCGAGATATCATTGAGTATATTTTTCCTGAATTTTCGCCTGGTCCGCACCGGAGAGGAGGGAATTCTCTCCGCCATGTGCAGCGCGTGGCCTGAAATATGGGAGGCGTCGTCAACATGAAATCCGTCATCTGTCTGTTTCTTCTGCTCCAGTTCGTCCTGTTCCCGCCTTTCGGCCCCGCATTCTGCGCTGACACACCACCCGCGCCGACGATTCCACTAACGTCTGAAACCGCAGCACACCGTCCTCATATCGAAATCCCGCAACCCGCCCATGACCTGGGCACCGTAACCGCTGATCGGGAGTTCGAACACACCTTCACCTTCAGGAACACGGGAACGGCGGTTCTGGAGATCGATAAAGTGGTGGTGGGATGAGGCTGCAAGGCCCGGTATACCCGGGCGGTCCCTCCCGGCGGCGAGGGATTCATCACGGTCTCCGTAGACCCCAGGATCTGCAAAAGCCTGAAAAAAACGTCCGTGGTCAAAACCAACGACCCGGCAAACCCTTCCCTGTGGCTCAACATCACCTGGCGGTTCTGAGGGAGAACAAACCTGTCCCTTCTGTCTTACTGCGAGATGCGGAAGTACCCCGGGAAACCGCTTCAAGATCTGCCGGATCGAAGGAAGGGTACCTCCCCTGAGGTTGCCCCGGCCTCAGGGGAGGTGAAACCTAGGAGGTGAGTAAATGCACATTGAGACATTTAGTACAATCCAAAGACGATGTCAAGAGCCAATGCACAATTTTTGAAATTTTTTTTGAAAATTATTTGAAAAGCCTGAATGCCACAAATGAAGCTGGCCGACCGGTGATTTTCGAGGGTACACTTCGTGAAATACTTCTCAATCACCACCCGAACCCTGGCGGTGGGCGGACGGCGCAGCACCGGGAGTATCGTGATCGTCCGGCCCGTCCCAGCATCCGGGCACCTTCCCGGGAATACTCTTTGTCGTCGCCTGCTCCACATGTAAACCATGGGCCGCCCCCGAATCACTCCGAGAAGGCCTTCCCGGAAGTTGTTGGAACCGGGGCGCCTGGAGTTTCACGTGCCGTTCTTACACTTTTTCGTTTTCAGGGCGATCTCCCTCCACCTCTCCTTCTCCACCCTCGAAGCGCTCTTGTGCCTGCGCTCGGAGAGATAGTGGAGTTCACGCCTCATCTTGAGGTAGTTTTCGAAGCGTTGGGAAGGGAGCCTGCCGGAACGGATAGCTTCGCGCACCATGCATCCTGGTTCGTTCAGGTGGCTGCAATCGGTGAAGCGGCAGCCGCTGGCCAGAGCTTCGATATCGGGAAAGACCGAGTCGATTCCGCCGTCGTCGTTCCAGAAGGCGATTTCGCGAATGCCGGGGTTGTCTATGATCAATCCGCCTCCCGGAAGCCTGATGAGGTCCCTCGATGTGGTGGTGTGCACTCCCTTGCCGTCGCTTTCGCTCACCGCATTCGTGGTCTGCCGTGCTTCCCCGGCCATGCGGTTTACGAGTGTGGACTTGCCCGCGCCGGAGGAGCCGATCAGGGCCACCGTCTTTCCGGGCGCCAGGTAGCTTTCGATCGCTTCGAGCCCGAGCGAGTCCCTCGCGGAAAGTACGTGGACGGGGACGCCGAAAGCCGCCGATTCCACCTTCTCAACGAGCCTCCGCACCTCGATGTCCGGGTGGAGATCGGCCTTGTTGAGGAGGACGACCGGGGAGCATCCGCAGTTGCAGACAAGCGCCAGGTACCTTTCAATGCGGCGGACATTATAGTCCCGATCCAACCCGGTGACAATGAACACGGTATCCACGTTGGCCGCGATCACCTGCTCTTCCGCGGAAGCGGATACCTGCTTCCCCCGGCTTCCCGAAGCGCCGCGCGACAGGGCGTTTCTTCGCCGCAGCACCCCTGTCACGGTGCTCTCCCTCACGGTTACCCAGTCCCCTGCGGCGGGATGGAGAGACCCGACGCCACAATGATGCAGCAGACGACCGGAGACCGTCGCCTGGTACTCACCGCTGCCATCGAATACGAAGAAGACTCCTCTTCTTACTCCTGTCACCCTGGCGGGCCTGTGTGTCCGGTTTGCCGACTCTTCGAGGCCCTTCGCGAAAAAGTCGTTCCATCCCATATCTTCGAGCGTCATGGCATGCCAATTCATCGCTTATCGTTCCTTCCGTTTGCGTGATGTCGATTCCCGCAGCGGTCATTCCCCCGGAAAGCCTTGCTCCTTCTTTGATCGATACCTGCTGCGCGGTGCTCCATGGATCGAAACTCCGCGAGTGTGACCCCAGCCCCAGCAGGCAGGCGGTCGGCGTGCCCGCAAAAGGGGTCACTTTTTGCCGGGAGGGGAAGCTGCGTGACTTTATGGATATTGAGTTCTTCGGCGGATTGTCTGCCGGATTGGCGGAGGGATACCGTCTTGGCGGCGCCGGGACCTTAAGGGAGAAGTCCCATCACCCGGCAGCAAACGCCGGAGCACCAGGAGCGGACGGGAAATGGCTCAAGCCGGACCAGGCCGGACAAATGAATGCGCATCCCTGTTGTGGAGCATCCACGCCTCACCCGAAAAGGCAGGAGGAAAAGCGCAGGGGCAGACCAGGGTCGGGGGAAGAAAAATGAACGCACGTGTCACCCGCCCCCTGGTGGAAGCGGATACACCCCTCTCGTCCTTCCGGGTTGGATGGAAAGCGTGCCTTTCACGCTGTGGAAGCATCGGCGATCAACCGCCCAGCGAATATCCTTCGCCGGCAGAAGTCATCACAAGCTCTATTCGTGCCGTAGCCATAGATCTCCTTTAAGCTGGTTTCATCGTTTGAAAGTGATCGAAGACTAAAGCACCGCCCCAGGCATGTCAAGGGTGTTTAAATCCGTACTCCCGAACGGGGAGCGACCTTAACCCCCCACGCTCCGGCCGTGTCCGGGTCGTTTCAATCCACGCTCCCGCACGGGGAGCGACAGGCCAGTCAGCTACTAATATCACAGGGCTAAGGTTTCAATCCACGCTCCCGCACGGGGAGCGACCGTTCTCCCATTGCACGAAAGATATCTCTTCTCGGTTTCAATCCACGCTCCCGCACGGGGAGCGACGGTTAATCCTGCGAGTTTTCAGGCATGGGAATCTTCGAGGATGATTCCGCGAACCCGCTGCAAAGTGAAGACGAATCCATGAACCAGTCATTGATAGTGCACCCGTTATTTGCAGCATAACAGGTAGTTGGCCGGGGCGCGAACCCTCCCGGAAATTTGCCACAGCTTGAGGTTCGCGGCAAATCATATGATAAGAGGCCCTTCCTGATCGATGCCTGGTTTTGCCCCAACATGTTCTACGCGACCGCGCCAGTTGGCCCCCAGGAAATAGAACCGAAGGCTGTCTTCCCGAGGATCGATGATATCAATGAGTTTCTGTCGCAGTGCCGCCCACTGAGAAGGGTCCACAATGCACTCAAACACGGAAAATTGAACCCTCTGCCCATAGTTCTGGCACATCCTGGCAACCCTTCGCAGCCGCGTTCTCCCGGATTTTTCCATGGTCGAAACATCATAGCTCACGAGCACCAGCATGTTGGACTCACTTGACAATAAATGGAGGGTATCCGTCCAGGTCGCCTCGAATGCAACGCGCAAGCAGCCTGGCCTGCACGTGGAAAAGCAAACCGATGGGAACGTTTTCCTCCACGAAAGGGTGAAGCACCATGTCCTGCTTGCGTTTCTGATAGGCTACCAGGACGGTTTTCCTTGTGTTTTCATCCATGAGGACAGCATTCGAGCCAACCGTCCGAAAACCGTCGGGCTTGACCTGCTGGAGATTGATCAGCGAGAGAGTGATGCGGTCTGCCACGGCAGACCTGAATTCCTCCATCAAATCAAGCGCCAGACTTGGCCTCCCCGGTCTGTCCCGGTGAAGAAAACCCACCTGGGGGTCGAGTCCAACGGATTCAAGTGCTGACCGGCAATCGTGGCACAGGAGTGTGTAGAGGAACGAGAGAAGACAGTTGACGCGGTCCAGAGGCGGACGGCGCGAACGTCCCTGGAACGCAAAAGCCGCTCTCTCTCTGGTAATCAACTGGTCGAACACTCCGAAGTAATGCCTGGACGCATCTCCTTCTATACCGCGCAACTGATCGAGTGAAGCTCCCTTCATCTGACTCAGGCATCCCGTCAGCCTGTCGGCCGCCTCCTTGAGGCCTGCCACATCAACCCGCCCGGGATGGTCTCTCACGGCGCGCCGCAGGACACTCCTGGAATTGGAGATTTTCCCGGTGAGGAAAGCCGTGGCGAGGTGTGCGGCGGATTTGAGATCGTCCGCCCGGCGGTACTGTTCGCGGCGGAGCAGCACATTGCCCGATATGGGTCCGCGAACACAGGCGAGAAATCGTCCTGCTTCCGTAAGAAAGCTCAACGCCACATCCCTCTCTGCACAGGCACCCATGAGGAAAGGACTTAGGGAAACCTGTCCAAAGCAGACAATACCGTCGAGGGTGTGCAGAGGCACCTGCAGTTTAGACACACCATCGATGAGAACATCCACAGTCTCGCCGTTTTTTGAAAGGTACGCCCTCTGGGTGGTGACATACAGGGTATTCCCGTGTTTCTTCACATGTCCTCCCGCGTTGCGGAAGAAAGATAAGCCTCGACAGACCTCCTGCCGGTACAGAGTCGCGGCAGGCAGGAATTCAGGAGCGAGCACGCCCTGCATTTTTTCCCGTATTCGGGTAAAGGTGTGCGGCCGGATACAATCAGTTCATGCAGGCGCCGGGCTGCTTCTTCGGTCCCGCCGCGCAGCTCTTCCGAGAAGTGAACCCGTGTTCTCCGCCTTTCGCGGCCGTAGAACAGGGCTCCGTCAGTGACCGGTACTCCCAGCATCTCTTCGAGACACATCGCCTGAGCACAGAGCTGCACCAGGTCGCTCTCATCTTTCTTCGGTCTCCCCCTTTTGTATTCAACGGGATACGGGATCTTCCCTCCCGTCCGACATTGCGGATCCACGTCGTGGAATGCAACCGCATCAGCTGTTCCGGCAAGGCCCAGTTTCAAAGATCGCAGAGGCAGTCCGAATTCGATTCGGACCCCGCTTCTGTGTTCGCTTCCTCCCGAGTGAACCCGGTCGTGCAGAATACGCCCTTCCGTTGTTAAGCGATTTTCCAGCCACAGGCCTTCCACGTGAATCAGTGCGCACTGGCGGGGACAGAAAAGGAGATGCTGCAAGGCGGAAATGGGCAGCAAATCGGTTTCGGCATACATGATCTAAACCTTCTCCTCGATCTCGACTCCCGGCGGAAGCCCGCTCCTATCCACCATTACCCTGTAATCGCTAAAGGAACGGGCTGGAACGTCGTTATCGCCGGCGCGCTTTATGGCGATCAGGTCGAAGAGCCTATGTGCGGGAGCGTTCCCCAGCGCCGATTCGTGTTTGAATATATAGAGCCCTCTTGCGTTCATCTTGCCCCGCGCCGCGGAATGGTCATGGTCGAACATGTTGATGAGCGCTTCCCAAAGCAGTGCCAGGTCTTCTTCGGAAAACCCGGTATGCTCACCCAGCTTGGCTGAAACATATCCCTCGGCGCGGTAGAGGGCATAAGGGACGATGTATTTGCGGCCCATTGTGCGCTCTTTTTCGAGATCCCGTTCATTGGTCACCGCCATACGAGTGATCGAAATCTCGACAGGAACAATGGGATCCGCACTTCGCGCAAAATTCAACTGCACCGGACCTCGCACCTGGCCGCAGTTCACCTCCGTAGTCATAACCGCTCCAAAAGCGCGTATGTCGTAAAAGTTGTCACACATCCAACGCGTAATGAGCCTGGCTTCCTCGACATTTTTCGGCAGCTTCTTGGCTGCGGGCCGCTCGATCTTCGGATTGTTCAGATAAGCCTTTTCGTTCTCCTGGTTGAGCACTCCCTTTTCCTTCACATAGATCTCGAAGGGTGGTTTTCCGCCTTTCAGGAACTCGATGTAATTTCTGATCTTGCGTTTGAGGCAGACATCCGTTACCAGGCCGTGGTTGGTTTCCGGATCGACACGAGGCATGTTGCCCGCATCGGGGTCACCGTTGGGGTTGCCGTTTTCCACGTCGAAAAGGTAGACGAACTCGTACCGATTGGTTATGTGCCCGCTCATGTCCTATTCCTCCTGCGTCTTTTTTTGTTTTCCAGAGAACAGATGCTGGCGCTGATGGTAGTATCCCAGGGCGAACATGCCCTGGTTTTCGGGGCTCAGGTAAGCCGGGAGCGGCGATGCATCGAGGGAAGAGAGTATGTCCTCGATTCGGGTGTCCAGGGATATGGCAAACCCTTTCTTGTCGGTGTCGCGCCTCAGTTTGCCCAGATGCTGCTGACCCAGGTTCAGCAACATGGGGAAGATGTTTCGAGGGGTTGCCGCGGCTGAACCGAAGTACTTGTCCCGGATGGTTGCGTTGATGTTGGGGTTGGCGGCGGTCTGAACCCTTTCCAGAACCGCAAAAAGCCGCCCCAGCCTGTAGCCGACATTTGTGTTGCTGCTGTCCAGACTCACGCTGATCTCCTTGTGGTCATAGTTTCGAAGCAGGCACGCCTTGATGAGACCGGCTCTCAACGTATTGATCGTACAATCCGCCCGGATGCGCATAAGAATTGATGTGAACAGGTTTTGAGGGTAAGGTGCGCCGGCAAGCACCGAGCGCGTAAAGGCGCCCGCCAGGAGAGGGGATATGTTCTCTATTTTCCCCTGTACCGCGATTTCCTCGAGAACACGCCACACGGCGGGATAATCGGGATCCCTCTCAAAACTCCTGACGATTTCCATGTCGCGGAAATGCCGGGCGATATTGGCCACGACATCTCCTGCCGTACTGACGTGCCAGAATCGCACGGAGAGCCTCGACGCGTTAGGAGAGAGGCCAAGGACATAGAAGGCTACGTCGGGTTCGTCCACCGCGTCCTGGATGCGCCCGTCTCGGGCAGCCCGAAAAATGAGACCCAGATCCCGGACGGGGGTCTGATCTTCCATCTCTTCATGCGAAGAACCCGGTCCCGAGTTCAACAGATCCGCAAGCAGAGTTTCTGCCATTGTTTTGCGTTCTGCCCAGAAAACCACGGTACTGTCGGCTATGCGAACTTTCTGGCGGCTGTCATGCCGAAGCAGCCAGTTGAGGGCCGTGCAGTAGGCAAATGCGGCTCTTTCTGCGATGGGAGCATTGTAATTCTGATCCTTGCCGTATGACGTAAAGGCATCCAGGTTGAAGGAAACAAGACTTGCGCCCGATGGCTGGGCTCCCGGGATGCCTTTCAAGGCGGGATGCAGCCGGGCTACAGGTGCTTCAGAGCCCGTAACCAGGCACATCCCTTTTATTCCACTCTCGCTCTGTTCATAATCCTTGGACCATGCTTCGATCATCCGCCGCCTTTCGTGAACGTAGCGGGGCTCCGAATCCAGGCGAAACACCAGGTTGAGGCCCTGCATCTCATCCCAGTAGGGCAGGTCCGGTGCGCCGGCGGGTTTCCAGCTGTCCAGGAACTCCAGCACCGCCTTCATGCCATCGTCTTCCAACCCGTCACCCACCAGATGTTGATATCTCCTGAAGACTTCGAAGGCTTGCAGAGCTCGGTCCGGCCTGCCCTTGTTGTCCGCACCGAGGACATATCCGGTATTGTCCCACAGGAAATTGGCTGCAATACCCACGGTTCTCTTCACTGGTTCCGGAACGATGAGTTCCAGCGGAACGATCCTATTACCCACGACCGAGCGAAGGTCCTGGACAGCGACAAGCTCTCCCCGCGGGTTGAGAACCAAACAGAAATGGACCTTCTGTCTGGCAAAGCCGAACTTTGGAATGTCTTCATCTCCTGCAGCCACCAGCCTGTCGTAATAGTCCTTCAAGGAACGCAGGATCATGCACGCACCTCCCTGCTTCCAAAAGGCGGGACGTTGAGCACTCCATCGACCATAACGGCCTTAAAAAACCCGGCTTTCATGCCGTCTGTGAAATCGATGTCGTGGAGCATCCAGCCCAGCTCCTTTTCGCCGGTCAAAGGTGAAAAGAACCCCCCCTCCTCGACCCACTCGAAGAATGCAGGGAACTCCCTGCAGCCGAGGTAAGGCCTGTGAAAACACCGGCCTGCCCGAGCACGCCTTGCGAAGGTATCTTTGTGTTTTCCCGTGTTGACATCCCCGGGAGTAGTCAATTCAAACCGAGCTTCAATCACATACGCCACATCACGCAATACCATTGCCGCCCGCTGCTGCCGCTGCTCCTCGATAAAGACCTCAAGCCGCCCTTTCCCCTCGGCCATTGCTCTCCTGACACTGCCCGTGGCGATCTTGCCACCCAGTTCGTTGCGGCGAATGTTCGTAAACCGTATCGGCTTCAAGACATGAATGCGTTCCACCACCCACCTGATGGACGGCTTCCAGTAGATGGCTTCCAGCACCCCGCGCGCAGCGGACGGAGTCATCACATCATAGGAGACCCGCTCCACCTTCATCTCGGGACGGCTGAAAAGAGCGTATTCCCCCCAGACCTTGATTTTAACGCCATGCGCCATGGACACCTCCTCTTTGCCTGAAAGACGCCGCCTGGATATGTCTGTGCCGTGCAACGAGCGATGCCCGATCTTCCGGCCCTCATTCCACATTCCGGAGCCGCCGCACATCGACAGGGGCAGCCCTGTTTACCAAACGCTCGACATTTATCCGGCACCCGCTCAGACAATCAGACTTTCGGGCTCCGGGCTTTCCTGCTCCTTGAATACCAGGCCCAGCTGATCGTGGTAGCAGCTATCGAATCCATGAGCCGTAAGAGCCGGGAATACCTTCCGGATGCGCTCGACAGCCCCCGCTGCTTCTAGTTTCTGAAGAGCCCACCAGGGGATCTGTACGGCATAACGCTGCCCCTCACGCAGGAGGCGGCCCGGAAACTCTGCAAACCTCAACTGCCTGATGATGCTCCGCCCTTTTTCATCATAGGGAATGAGCACCGGTTCCCCTGCATCCCTGATGAATCTGAATTTCTCGGCGATTGTACGAAATGGAAAGTGGAGCTCGGACACTCTTTCCGCTGCATCCTCCAATATGCCTTCCGAATCGAGTTTCTTCCCGGCCCTCCAGTACAACAGCCGGAAAAAATCCTCCACCGCCTCGATAGAAAGAGGGTCTTCATGACTACGGACAACCTCGGCAGCCGTTTCGACAGGCGCCCGGAATTCCAGGGGAAGGAATGTTTCATCGAGACGGAAGATAACGACTCGGCCGGGCCGGGGGAGTTTCCCTTCACGATTGCAGCGTCCGGCGGCCTGGGCGATGGAATCAATGCCGGCAACGGCACGAAGAACCACCGGAAAGTCGATGTCCACTCCCGCCTCGATCAACTGTGTGCTCACCACCCTGCAGGCTTGCCCTTCCTTCAGCCGTTCCCGGATTTGCGCCAGTTTTACCGACCGATGTTCCGGGCACATTTGTGCACTCAGGTGGAAGGCGCCGTCTTCATCCCACACCAATTGAAAAACTTCCCGCGCCTCGCGACGCGTATTCACAACACAAAGCACCTGGTCGTCATTCCGGAGGTATCGGACGAGGTGTTCGAGAGATAGCTCGCCGACATCTTCGACCGTCACCCGGCGGAAGGCCCTGTACAGCTCGGAAGGGTCTGCGATGATCTCCCTCACCCCTTCCAGGCCCTGTCGGAATTCTTCATTTCTATTCAAAGCGGGCTGAGTGGCCGTACAAAGAACGACGGAACACCCATAGTTGAGGGCCAGTTCGCGGATAGCCTCCATGCACGGCAGAAGGAACGGCACGGGAATCATCTGGGCTTCATCGAGGACAATGACACTCCGGGCGATGTTGTGGAGTTTACGGCAACGGGAGGTCCTACAAGCGAAAAGCGATTCAAAGAACTGGACTCCCGTGGTCACCACGACGGGAGCATCCCAGTTTTCAGCTGCAAGCTCCACCTTCCGCAGGAGTTCATCTTCTTCAGATCCCTGCCCGGCCCAGCGTGTGGAATCGAAAGCGCTGTGGTGCTCCAGGACCGCATCCTCACCGAGCAGTTCCCGGAACACCTCTGCGTTCTGTTCTATGATGCTCGTAAAGGGAATGACATAGATGATCCTGTCGAGTCCGTGACGCAGAGCGTGTTTCAGAGCAAAAGCCAGGGAGGAGATCGTTTTGCCGCCGCCCGTGGGCACGGTGAGTGAAAAAAATCCGGGGGGATCTTGCGCCTTTGCAAGACATGCGTCAATGACCTTCTTGCGACGCAGGTTGATCTCTGAAATCGGAACGTTGGAAAGCTTTGCAGCGAGGTTTTTGCTGAAGCGGTGCCAGAGTTCGCCCAATGGCGGGAAACGATGGCGCCATTTCCCTTTCTGCGGATCCATGAACCGCTCGGTGTCGAGAAAATCCGCATCCACCAGGCACGAGAAAAGCATCCGGACCAAGAAGGACAGTTGAAACGCCTGCCTTTGACGTTCAGGCCTGAAGGGCAAAGCAGTCGGAAGCTTTTCAGGTTTCGGTGGATTGCCGGGAAAAGATACGGTCGGAACGATCTTCTTCAGCCTCCTGGCAAGGCAGGAGTCGTCAACGGACACCCCGTCCAGAAGCCCTGAATGATGGCCGGCGACGCACGCCGCAAGCAGTCGACCTCTTCCCCCCAGTTCTTTTTCTGCAAGTTGAGCCCCCGCCGTCGAGTGATCGACCCTGCCTTTCCCACCCCCCGGCCGCAGCCTGCGCTGGTACTCCTCCGACGCCTTGCCGATGTCATGCCATAACCCTGCCGTCGCCGCCCAGTCGCCTGCAGCGAAAACATTCCCGAATCTGCCCGCAAGTTCGGCTACATTGACAAGATGTTCCAGGAGTGGCTGCCAGTCCGATTCTTCCGCTTCCGGTTTGCTGTGAGCGAAGATTGTCATCGTCTCGGCAAATTCCATTTAATGAGCAACCACGCTTCAAATATCCTTATATTAGACAATCGAAGTTTATCCAAGTACACAGACTGAAGATGTTACGATACAATGATTAAAGATGATCCAGAACGCAATACATAACATAAGGTTTTCTATTCGTAATCGATCATCTTAATATTAGACTGTCTTTCGCACTCTTCTAATGTTCATTATCCGAACAATCGGTATTCGGGAGCAGTACTCGGGAGCAGGGTTTCCGCCCTGCTCAATATCTGCTGTTTATGCTCGCGAATTACGATGGTCGATTCAGGTACAACCGCCGACAGGCGCAGGGCCGGCAGTGTCATGGAGCCAAGACTTTTTCACCAGCAGGGAGCCTTTCGATCATGAACATCGAAAAGATCAGGTAAGAACTGCGCCTCGACGAAAGGTGCAGACTCTAGACCGGGAGAGGATGAATCCATGAGTGTTATCGTGCAAAGAAGGGCGGAGGACGAACAGGATGCCCTTGCCGTGGCCAACGGCATGGAAGGATTCGGCGTGGATGTCTTCTGCGTTATGACGGATCGCTACGGGACCTGGCATGTGTGGGGAAAAGGCAGGGAGTCCTTGAAACAGGATGCCATGGATCGAGCCATCGAGAAGCAAAGAAGCCGCTGAGGAGCAGCCGGGAATCCATGGAGATCGGTTCTTCCCGAGTGTACAGGCATACTCCACCGTCGGATGAAATAGTCGAGGCAGGCACGCCTGTTCGCCAGTCCGGGGCATGCATCCTTCAGTGAATTGCAGGACCGTCGAGGGGAGCGCACCATTTGAAGGCGTCTCATCCATCACCCGGCAGATTGTCTTCCAGGCTCTTTCCCATTTCCTGAAACTGTTTCGCCATGCACGGTTAGTTTTCCTGGATTCCCGCCTTTTTGCGGGAATGACGGTGTGAAGCGGGAATGACATTGTGACCCCAATGACATTGTGATGTCGAATGACGTTGAGAGCCCAATGACGTTTGTTGAGAAAATGACGTTTGTTGAGGGTGTATTTCACCTTTGTTCGACAACTGTCCGGATGGGGTATGCCTTTGTGAGAAGAAGATCCGAAACAAATCCTTTAGATCTCCTTTCTACCGGCCGAATAATAGTGTGTGCAGGCACGACGACGAAGTGCCTGCAGGGATATTTTCCCGTGGAATCATAAGGACGCCGAGTTGAGTTCCCCGTCATGCGGCACCGGAACCACCACTCCTTTTCAAGGCTTTCGACCGAAAAGCAGGAGGGGCAAACATGAGGAGTCCCCATATGAAGACCATCCTTTGTATATTTTCCAGACGTTGGAGTCCGTTGCGGCCCGGCCTGATCCTGTGCGTATTCCTCATCACCTCTTTCTTGACCTTCCCTGGAAACACGGCGGCATCCACTCTTCAGGGTTCTCCCTCAACCCGGGAGATTCGGTGCGTTCCGGTGGAAGGATTTTCTGATCCTTCTTCTCCATCCGTCGAGGCACAATCCGAACCCATTCAGCCCAAGCAGCCGCTTGCTGCTGAGATGCCTGCGGCCCCGGCATCCCCGGATCTTCCCGGAAACCAGCCGCCTTCTGCCGCTCCGCTGCCTCCTCCGACCGATCCTTCGCCTGCTCCCGCATCCGCGGCAGGCGAATCCAGCCCCGCATCCGCCCCTGACGAATCCTTTGCGGCATCCAGCCCTCCCCCCGACGAACAACTGCGCATTATGCAGATGACTCTTGCAGCTCTCGCGTCCGACGAATTCGTTTTTCGAGCAGACAAAGATCCGGACCCCTTCAAACCGTTTATCGAACCGGTCGATTCCCCAACGCCGCACTCGGGAACAACGGAGAATAACGACGACGGGGATGCGCCTCCCGAGCCCTCAAGACCGTTGACTCCCCTGCAGAAGATGACTCTTGCCGAGATCGAGGCGGGACTGCGTGCCATTACATGGAGTGAATACGGGAGGCGGGCGATCATCGAGGATTCCACGGGAAAGGGGTACATCGTGGCCATGGGAACCCCTGCTGGAGACCGCAACGGAGTGATCTCGCAGATTTTCAACGACCGCCTGGTGATCCAGCAGGAAAACTGGGACAGGCAGACAAAGCGTATGATCACTCTGGATTCGGTGGTGAAGCTCAAGAAAAAGGAATCGAACTGATCCTTGAGGGTTTCCGAGTATCCGGGGAGGCGGCGTTGAATGGTTCCGCCGCACCCCCTGTTGCCATTTCATTTGCCTCGCAGGAGCGAGATCAGCAGCATGACGGCCCCGGTGCTTATGGCACTGTCTGCCACATTGAATGCAGGCCAGTGATAAGTTCCCACGTGGAAGTCCAGGAAATCGATCACCTCCCCGAGTCGAAGGCGGTCGACAAGGTTCCCGGCGGCACCACCGCAGATGAGAGCATAGGCGGTTCGAGTCCACCGATCGTCGGGCTTCACCCTGCTGTACGCATAGATGAGGACAGCCAGCAAGGCGAGTGTGAGACACACGAAGAAGGTTAGGCGCCAGGACGACGAGGCTCCCGCCAGGATGCTGAAAGCCCCTCCCGTGTTCCTCACGTGGATCAGGTTGAAGAAACCCGGAATGATCACCTTGCCGGTGTGCAGGGGCATGTAAGCCGTCAGGAGAACCTTGGTGACCTGGTCGAGGGCGACGACGGCAGCCATAATAGACAGAAGAGGGATCATTTGCCCGCTTCCTTTCCTGCGTTGTGCTTGTTCAATGGGTTGGATCCACCGGGATGCGTGATGAACCTGCCACCTTCGTACATGTTCAATCGCAGGCGCTTCTTTTTGCCGAAATATCTTTTACCACCTCATAACACCTTTCACAGATGGCAGGATGATCGGCAACCAGACCTACGGTATCCGTCTTCACCCAGCAGCGCTCGCACTTTCCTCCCGACGCGGGTTCCACGGCCACCCGCAGGCCGGGAATATCCACGCCTTCGGTTGCATCGGGCATGTCCGCCGCACGACCCAGGGCTACCTGGGAAACGATCAAAACGGTGCGCAAAAGTTCCTCCTGGCCGGCAAAATCCGCCTCCCAGTCCTCCGGCAGGCCTATCCTCACCCGCGCATCCAGGGGATGGCCGATTACCTTTCCCTGGCGGGCGACCTCGAGCACTCGCTGCGCTTCTGCGCGAAGCAGCAGGATCTTCTGCCACCGCGCGTTCAAAACCTCGTCACCCAGAGCCGGATCCACTTCCGGGAACTGCATTTTGTGGACGCTGTCCGACGGTGGGTAAGGAAGGTGATCCCAGGCTTCATCGGCGGTGAAGGAGAGAATGGGGGCCATGAGCTTCAACAGGGAAGTCAGTATACTGTATAGGGCCGTCTGGGCCGAACGGCGATCCCGGCTGTCCCTGGTCGAAATATAGAGGCGGTCCTTCAGGATATCGAGGTAGAAGGCGCTGAGGTCGACCACGCAGTAGTTGTGAAACGCATGGTAGACTCGATGGAATTCAAAGCGGTCGTAAGCCTGGCGCACCTTTCGGATGAAAGCCTGGAGCTGCTGCAGGGCAAACCGGTCGAGTTCGTCCATCTGCTCGATGGGCACGGCGTCCCTGGACGGGTCGAAGTCATAAAGGTTTCCGAGCAGGAAGCGGCACGTGTTGCGGATCCGCCGGTAAGCTTCACTCAGTCGTTTCAGGATGTCCGGAGATATGCGGATATCGTCCCGGTAGTCCTCGGCAGACACCCACAGCCGCAGGATTTCCGCCCCGTACTGCCGGATGATCTCCTCGGGAGCGATCACATTGCCCATGGACTTGGACATCTTGTATCCCTGACCGTCCACGACAAAGCCGTGAGTGAGCACCGTTTTGTAGGGAGCCGTGTCCCGGGTGCCCACGGAAGTGAGGAGGGACGAATGGAACCAACCCCGGTGCTGATCGCTGCCTTCGAGATAGAGGTCGGCGGGAGTCCTCAGGTAGGGTCTGGCTTCGAGAACCGCCGCGCAGGACACCCCCGAGTCGAACCATACATCGAGAATATCCATCTCCTTCTGAACATTTCGCCCTCCACACCCCGGGCAGGACACTCCCCCGGGCAGCAGTTCCTCCGCGCTTCTTTCGAACCAGCAGTCGGCTCCTTCCTTTTCGAAAAGCGACACGACGTGGTCGAAAATCTCGCTGCTCGATAGCAGCGTTCCGCAGTCTTTGCACGTAAACACCGTGATGGGGACTCCCCACGAACGCTGCCTGGATATGCACCAATCCGGGCGATTGGCGATCATGTTGTAGATGCGGTCGCGCCCCCAGGCCGGAATCCACTCCACCCTGTCGATCCATTCGAGGGCCTTTCTTCTCAGATCGTTCCGGTCCATGGAGATGAACCACTGTTCGGTGGCACGAAAGATCACCGGGTTCTTGCACCGCCAGCAATGAGGATAGCTGTGAGTGATTTCCTTTTCGAGAAGGAGCATTCCCAGCTCCCTCAGCCTGGCATTGATGTTGCTGTTGGCCTTGAATACGAACTGGCCGGCGAAGAAAGGCACATCGGCGGTAAAGCATCCGTTGTCGTCCACGGGAGAATAGACGTCCAGGCCGTACTCGAGGGCCATGTCGTAGTCTTCGCGCCCATGACCGGGAGCCGTGTGCACGCAGCCGGTGCCGGCTTCAAGAGTTACATGGGAGCCGAGAATGATCAGGGAATCACGGTCGATGAATGGATGCCGGCACTTGAGGCCGTTGAGTTCGGACGCCGGCATCGAGCGCAGGACGGAGTATTCCTGCACTCCGAAGGTCTTCATGCAGTTTTCGAGGAGTCCTTCGGCGAGGATCCAGATTTCGCTGCCCACCGCAACCGCCACGTACGTGAAATCCGGATGGAGGCTGATGGCCAGGTTGGCGGGCAAGGTCCAGGGAGTGGTCGTCCAGATGAGCACATGGACGTTCCTGCCCGAAAAATCGGGGAACTTCGCCTGGCTGTCCGGGTGCATGGGAAACTTTACGTAAATGGACGGAGACGTATGATCGTGATATTCCACCTCGGCCTCGGCCAGCGCCGTACCGCAGCTCGAACACCAGTAGATGGGCTTCTTGCTGCGGATGACGTCTCCCTTTTCAAAGAAGCGGCCAAGTTCCCTCGCGATGTTCGCCTCGTAGTCATAGGACATGGTAAGGTAAGGATTTTCCCATTCGCCGAGCACTCCCAGCCGCCTGAATTCATTGCGCTGGATGTCGATAAATCGTTCAGCATAGCGTCGGCAGTGCCTTCGAATCTCCACCTGGGCCATGGTCTTTTTCTTCTCGCCCAGTTCCTTGTCCACCTGGTGTTCGATGGGAAGCCCGTGACAGTCCCAGCCGGGGACATACACGGCGTTCATGCCGCTCATCTGCCGACTCTTGACAATCATGTCCTTCAGGATCTTGTTCAGAGCCGTACCCAGGTGAATGTGGCCGTTGGCGTAGGGGGGGCCGTCGTGCAGTATATAGGCGGGGCGGTCCTTGCCCAGTTCACGGAGCTGATCATAAAGCCGCATCTTCTCCCACTTCTCCAGGATCTCGGGCTCCTTCTTCGAAAGGCTCGCCTTCATGGGAAACGCGGTTTGAGGCAGGTTCAACGTATTCTTGTAGTCCATGCTGCTGCTCCCCCCTTGAGACAATCACAAAGAAAAACTTGTGCAACCGGAGCCGAACCGGTCGACGCAGGCTCCAATCCATGACTGAAGCCGCTTTCGGGCCGTCCCGTTCCAGGTGTCGCCGCACCGGGTCTGACTGCAGGACGCCGAATCTGCAGCAGTCCGTCATCCAAACGAGTCCGGGACCGGCCGATCCGTGCACCGCACAGCCTCGGTGCCCGTCTTTTCAGGATCTTCGAAGACCTGTATATGATCCTTACGGTTCATCCATCTCCGGTGCTTTTCACGCAAAGGATCGATGGCATCACAGCGCCATTGCCCACCACAACGCCATTCGACGTCACAACCTCGTTCCCGCAAAAGCGGGAATCCAGTCCAGGCGCAGATCGCGCCATAAAGATCTCTCCACCCGGCATTGGCTTGCTCCATCCATCTTGTCTTCCAGGCTCTTTGCCATTTCCTGAGCTGCTTTTCCCTGGGGATGGCATGGATCGACAGGCGAAATTTACTTAACACACCCCATTGACAAGTCAAGGATATTAAAAAAACCCTCCGTGTCCCCCGAATTCGGGGAACGCCGGAGGGTCACTATCGACTCGACAGCCCATTCAGCCGACTGGAGACCGACCGCCGGAGCGGTTCCGACACACGGCCGACGGCCTGATCACGCTCAACTTCTAGTACATCCCGCCTCCGGGAGGCATGCCGCCCATGCCTGCGGGAGCGGCTTCCTTTTCCTTCGGGATCTCGGCCACCATGCATTCGGTGGTAAGCATGAGGGCGGACACGCTGGCCGCGTTCAGCAGGGCGGTGCGGGCAACCTTGGTGGGGTCGATCACGCCGGCCTCGATGAGGTCGCAGAATTCGGCGGTTTCAGCATTGAAGCCGAACGAACCTTCCTTTTCCTTCACCTTCTGCACCACGACAGAACCTTCCTCGCCGGCATTGATGGCGATCTGGCGGGCGGGTTCCTCGAGAGCGCGCTTCACGATGTTCAGGCCAAGCTTTTCGTCGCCTTCGAGGGACAGCTTGTCCAGAACGGGGATGCAGCGCAGGAAGGCGACTCCTCCGCCCGGAACGATGCCTTCTTCAACGGCGGCACGGGTGGCGTTCAGAGCGTCTTCCACGCGGGCCTTCTTTTCCTTCATTTCCGTTTCGGTAGCGGCGCCGACACTGATCACAGCCACACCGCCGACCAGCTTCGCAAGGCGTTCCTGGAGCTTCTCGCGGTCGTAGTCGCTGGTGGTCTCTTCGATCTGGGTGCGGATCTGGCGCACCCGGCCTTCGAGGGCCTTCCGATCTCCAGCGCCGTCAACGATCGTGGTGTTGTCCTTGTCGATCCGGATCGTCTTCGCTCTCCCCAGGTCGTTCAGGCCGACGGTTTCAAGCTTGATCCCCTTCTCTTCGCTGATCACCTGGCCGCCCGTGAGGACAGCGATATCTTCCAGCATAGCCTTGCGGCGGTCGCCGAAACCGGGAGCCTTGACCGCACAGACATGCAGGGTGCCGCGCAGCTTGTTCACCACCAGGGTGGCCAGGGCTTCACCTTCCACGTCTTCAGAGATGATGAGCAGCGGCCTGCCCATCTTGGCGATCTGTTCGAGTACGGGCAGCAGGTCCTTCATGTTGCTGATCTTCTTCTCGTTGATGAGAATGAGAGGATCGTTGAGCAGGACCTCCATTTTTTCGGGGTCGGTGACAAAGTAGGGAGAGATGTAACCGCGATCGAACTGCATGCCTTCGACCACTTCCAGGGTGGTTTCCATGCCCTTGGCTTCTTCGACGGTGATCACGCCTTCCTTGCCCACCTTGTTCATGGCTTCCGCAATAATGTTCCCGATGGTGGGATCGTTGTTGGCCGAAATCGTGCCCACCTGGGCTATTTCCTTCTGGTCTTTCGTGGGCTTGCTGATCTTCTTCAGTTCGTCCACCACGGCCGCCGCAGCCTTCTCGATGCCGCGCTTGAGAGCCATGGGGTTGGCGCCCGCGGCGACAAGCTTCGAACCTTCAAAATATACGGACTGGGCGAGAATGGTCGCCGTGGTGGTGCCGTCACCCGCAACGTCACTGGTCTTGCTTGCCACTTCCTTCACCATCTGCGCGCCCATGTTTTCGAACTTGTCTTCCAGTTCGATTTCCTTGGCAACGGTAACGCCGTCCTTGGTGACCGTCGGGCCGCCGAAGGTCTTTTCGATTACCACGTTACGGCCCTTGGGACCCAGCGTCACCTTGACCGCATCCGCGAGAATGTTCACTCCGTTGAGCAGCGCCTCACGAGCTTTCGTATTATAGATCAATTGCTTCGCCATCAGGAATTCCTCCCTTTCCTAGATTCTTGCATGGGTATTGGACATGATGAACTGCGCGGGGATTGGCTATTTTTCGACTATGGCGAGTATGTCGTCTTCGCGCATAATGAGAAGTTCTTCACCCTCGACTTTGATATCCGTGCCGGCGTACTTGCCGAAAAGGACCCGATCTCCTGCCTTGACATCCAGGGGCCTCCTGCTGCCATCCTCCATCACCTTGCCGTTTCCCACGGCAACGACTTCACCCTGAATGGGCTTTTCCTTTGCGGTGTCCGGAATGATGATCCCACCTGCGGTCTTCTGTTCTTCTTCGATGCGCTTGACCACCACGCGATCATTGAGAGGTCTGAGATTCATTGACTGACTCCTTTCCCTTGTAAAATGAATGTTGGTTCCCACGTGCGGTATCCCACAGGATTGGATAATCCTATTAGCACTCGCCTTCAGTGAGTGCTTATAATCACTTCGAGGTTACTTTGCAAGAGTTAATGTCGGGGCAAAAGGGAAAAAAAGTGAAAAGGTCGTACCAGAGGCTTCCTCGTGGTGTATCACCTCAATGCGCCCCCCCGCACGCTCCACAAGCTGGTACACAATGCTCAGTCCCAGCCCGGTGCCGTTCCCGCGCGTGGTGAAGAAGGGCTCGAAAAGCCGCAGCCGGTGTTCTTCCGCAATACCCGTACCGGAATCCCGGATATCGATACGGCATTCGCATTGGCCGGCCGAGACGGTGATGAGGAGTACGCCGCCGTCGGGCATGGCTTCCAGAGCGTTGGTGAGCAGGTTCCAGAGGATCTGCCTGAAGTGGTGGGGATCGACATAGAAAACGGGACAGGACTGGAAGGCGGTATCGATCCGGTGCGATGTCGAAACATAGTTCCTGGCGCGCAGCAGTTCGATGACTTCCTGAATGATGCCGCAGGCAGCCACCTTCTCGACCCTTTCCGACCCGTGAGCCCCTCTTGCAAGCCCCAGAAAGTCCGTTACCAGCTCGTTGATACGGTCGATCTCCCTGTGGATGATGTCCATGAGCTTCGACTGCGCGGGGCTCCAGTCCTTTTCCATGCGCAGCATCTGCACGGCGCCGCTCATCGCCGCCAGCGGGTTCTTGATCTCGTGGGTGATCTCGGCGGCGATCTTACCCGCAAAGGCCATTCGATCCAGCCTTTTCAAATGTTCTTCCATGGTTTTGAAAGGAGTCAGATCTCGAAAAACAAACACCCAACCCGCGAACTTCCTGTCACCGTTCATCAGAACGGAAACGGAGTATCCCAGGAAGAGCCTTTCGCCCGACGGTTTTTCATAGGCGACTTCGGTGCGGGGAGCCACGTTTCCGCCCTTCAAGGCACACAGTGCATCGAGCGGCCATTGCCTGGGATCCAGGCCCGGGAAGAAGGATTCGAACGGCCGCCCGGTCATCTTTTCGGCGGGCCTGCCGAGGATCTGCTGCGCAGTCGAGTTGACAAACAGAACCCTCGCGTCGGGACCCACGGTGAGCAGCCCGCTGGTTATGCTGTTCACTATGTGGCGATGCAAAACTTCGAGCTCATGCAGGTCCTTTCTGTTTTCCCTCAGTCTTTCCCCCGACTTCTGCAGTTCTTCTGCCAGGTATCCGCTCAGAAAGCCCACCAGGTAGAATCCCGCTATGCTCATAACGAGATGGTAAAGAAAAGTGCCGCTGTCTCGAAGACTTACAGAACTGGAGAGGACGTTGAGCGGGGAGATCCATTCGAAGTACTGGAGATCGAGCATCAGACCGTAGGAGACGCTGCATGCCGACGAGATCAGGAGGCTTCCACGGCGGTAGAGGAGCACGGCGGAACTGATGATGACGGGCATATAAAGGAGGGAGAAAGGGCTTTCGAGCCCGCCTGAGAGATAGATCAGGACTGTTACGGCTCCCACATCGAAAAAAAGCTGGACATACGCGAATTTCACCATTTGCCGGATAAACCTGAGGCTGCAGGCGGCAACGATGGTGAACAGGAAAAGGATACAGGAGAAGAGGTACAGGGGGAGGAGATGCGGCGAGAAAAGGTCTTCGCTGCGCCGGGCCTGCACCAGCAGGGTGAGGAAGAGGAAGAAGACGGCGAGGAGCAGGCGGCACAGGAGGAGCCCCTGCAGTTTCCGATCGAGGGGCGCCTCCCCTGTGATCAGGTCTTTTGTCAGGGCTCGATGCCGGAACATCTCAATGCCCCCGGCCGACGACATCCGCGATCTGAAAGATGGGCAGGTACATGGCGATCAACAGGCCGCCGACGGTGACTCCCAGGAAGACAATCAGCATGGGTTCGAGGAGCGATGTCAGGGCCTCGACGGCTGCATCGACTTCCTCGTCGTAGAAGTCCGCAATCTTCCCGAGCATGGTATCGAGCTGTCCTGTGGCCTCCCCCACCGCGATCATCTGGGTCACCATGCCGGGGAACACCCCGGTTTCAGCCAGGGGTTCCGCAACGGACCTTCCCTCGGAAATGGCCACCCGCGCGTGCAGGATGGCTCTTTCGATCACGGTGTTGCCCGAGGTCGCAGCTACGATATCCAGGCCGTCCAGGATCGGCACACCGCTTGCGAGCATGGTGCCCAGAGTCCTCGAAAACCTGGCGACGGCCACCTTGCGGATGAGCATTCCGAAAACCGGGGCTCTCAGGAAGATCCTGTCGGTCAGGTGCCTCCCTGCCGGGTTCTTCCGAAACTGCTTGAAAAGAACAAAACAAACAACCAGGGCCAGGACAATCCAGTGAAAATACATTTGGGCGAAGTCGCTCACGCCCATGACGAACAGGGTCATGGCCGGCAGCTTTGCTCCTGCATCCCTGAAAAGCCCTGCAAATACAGGAATCACGTAGATGAGAATCACCGCCACCACCACGAAAGCTATGGTGACCACGATGGCGGGGTAGGTCATGGCTCCCTTGACCTTTTTCTTCAGCCTGGCCGCCTTTTCAATGTAGTTGGCCAGGCGCCCCAGGATGACATCCAGGATGCCGCCCACTTCGCCTGCGGCGACGAGGTTGACGAAGAGGTTGTCGAATGCCTTCGGGTGTTTTCTTATGGCATCCGACAGGGTCGCTCCTTCTTCCACGTCCCGTTTCACCCTGTTGATGATTCTTTTGAACGCCTGGTTTTCCTGCTGTTCCTGGAGGATGTCCAGGCACTGGACAAGCGGGAGGCCCGCATCGATCATGGTCGAAAACTGCCGGACGAAGATCACCAGGTCCTTTTCCCTGACCCGGCCCTGCAGTGCGGGAAAGTATTCCATCAGATCCCCGGGCTTGGCTCTTAGAGTCTTGACGCTCATATTCTTGCGCAGGATCATCTGGCGGGCAATCACCACATTGTCCGCCTCGATCTCCCCCTTCTGCTTCCTTCCGTTTCGATCCGTTCCGGTCCACACGTAAATAGGCATAACGGACTCCTGTTCTTCTGCGAATTCCGAACCCACATTCATTCAATGGTGAATACGCTAATCCCTGGCGGAAGACCGGATCACCTCTTCGACAGATGTGATTCCCGCCTTCAACTTGTTGATCCCGCTTCGCCTCAGCGTGATCATCCCGAGGCGTATCGATTCCTTCTTGATCTCGGCGGCGGACGCCCCCATGAGCACCAGTTCCCGGATCTGTTCGTGCATGGGCATCACTTCGTAAAGAGCCACTCGGCCGCGATATCCCGTATCGTTGCACACGGGACAGCCCTTGCCCTTGTAGCAGATGAAGGTGCCCAACTCATCGTCCAGGACGCCCAGGTCGAGCAGGGTTTCAAGGGAGACGTCCTCTTCCTGGCGGCATTCGGTGCAGACTCGTCGAACGAGCCTTTGAGCGAGAACGAGGTTCACCGCCGAGGACACCAGGAAGGATTCGACTCCCATGTTCAGCAATCGATTGATGGTGCTGGGGGCGTCGTTGGTGTGCAGGGTGCTCAACACCAGGTGACCGGTGAGAGCGGCCTTGACGGCGATTTCCGCCGTTTCGAAGTCCCTGATCTCACCCACCATGATGATATCCGGATCCTGCCGGAGAAATGAGCGCAGAGCGGCGGCAAAGTTCAGCCCGATGGCATCGTGAATCTGCACCTGGTTGATGCCCGTCAGGTTGTATTCGACGGGGTCCTCGCACGTGGAGATGTTGAGGCTGGTCTTGTTCAGCTCCGACAAGGCACTGTATAGGGTCGTTGTCTTGCCGCTTCCCGTGGGGCCGGTTACCAGCACCATTCCGAAAGGCAGATAAATGGCTTCCCGGAACTGCCGGTACTGAAGTTCTTCGAACCCGAGCCTGGTCATATCGAGCTGAAGGCCGGACTTGTCGAGAAGCCTGAGAACCACCTTTTCGCCGAACAGGGTGGGCAGAACGGACACGCGAAAGTCCATCTCCCGTCCCTTGGCCTTCAACTTGATCCGGCCGTCCTGAGGCATCCGGCGTTCGGCGATATCGAGGCGACTCATGATCTTGAGGCGTGAAATGACGGCGTTCTTCAGCGCCAGCGGGGGCCTCATGATCTCGTATAGCACCCCGTCGATGCGCAACCTCACGCGCATGACCTTTTCATAGGGTTCGATATGGATATCGCTGGCCTGTTTGCGTATGGCATCCATAAGGATGAGGTTGACAAGCTTGACCACCGGCGCCTGTTCGGCAGCGTCCTCGAGAAAGGAAAGATCCATTTCCTCGGTGGTGTCCACCAGGTCGACATCCACCTCGTCCTTGAGCATGCCCAGGACATCCTCGAAGTCTTCGTCCGAGGCGTAGAACCGACTGATTGTTGACTTGATGCTGAATTCCGAGGCGACGTGAACCTGGATATTCCTGCGCGTCAGGAAGCGCATGTCGTCTATGACGAACAGGTTGCCCGGGTCGGCCATCGCCACATTCAATGTACTGCCTATCAAACCGAAAGGTACGGCCTGGTACCTTTGAGCGATATCTGGAGGAATCAGGCCGATGGTGTCCCTGGAAACAGTCAACTTTGCAATGTTCACCTGCGGCAGGTTAAACTGCCGGGCAATGAATTCGACGAGTACTTCTTCCGTAATGAATCCAAGCTTGATGAGTACGGTGCCGATCCGCTCACCGGTGTGCTGCTGCTCTTCGAGAGCCTTGTTGAGCTGTTCCAGGTCGATCAGTCCTTCCTGAAGCAGGAGTTCCCCAATTTTTTTGGCCACCGGCAGTTGTCCCTCCAAGCCATCCAATGCAGGTCACAAAGCAGCTACTGTCTATAACGGATTCTTCCGTCCGATACTTTACGGCGCAGTTCGGCATGCCGGTGAGATCCTTCGATGTGCCGGTCCGCTTACGGCCCCTCCATTTCCCGATCCACACGATCAGATTCCCGGGAAAGAGGATGCCGGTCTTCTTGAGTTTCAGTCTTTATGGAGCACACAGTGCCTTCTCGGTTCCCCTCAAGAATCGGGCCTCTTCCCTGCAGTTGCCCGGAACAGCTTCGGCTCTTGATAAATGTGTACCCGGACCCGGGAAAGCCAGATTTCCCGGGCCTCTTTCCGGTCGGACAAAGCTTCGGTTCTTCATAGTGGCGTACCCGGACAGCTGTCGGACAAAAAAGCCAACCCCAATACACCCCCGAGAATCTCATTTCCGAAACAACGTCACACCGACGACTGTCCTACCGACGACAAGGTCATACCGACACAACGTCATTCCCGCGAAGGCGTGAATCCAGAAAAGAGTATCCTTGTATGGCGAAACAGTTTCAGGAAATGAGAAAGAGCCTGCTGGAAGACAACATGGACAGACCAGGGCAATCCCGGGTGAAGAGATCATTATGGCGCGCCATGTGCTTAGACTGGATTCTCCTTCGCGGGAATGACGTTGTAATTATTGCGATACATGTGATTTTCGCGAGTATGCAGTTGGGATCTTCACGAAAACGACGCTGGGATCTTCGCGAAAACGATGTTGGGATTTTCGCCGGAATGACGTTGTGAAGCCATCGATCCTATGCGTGAAAAGCACTGGATGCGTGAAAAGCACCGGAGATACTCGTTTGCCGGATGTACCAAAGCCTCTTTCTGCAGGCATGAACGCCCGCGGCTCACCTGCGGCGATCCTGGCGGAAAAGATCGGTTCTGTGCGTTTGCGGCTTGTTCGAGGACGTTTTCTCTGAATTGCCGGAAAACCGCTCCAAAACCCTTCAAAAAGACTTGACAGGGAGAGAATCCCGGTTAATATTCGCTAAAATTTTTCAGAAGATCTTAGAAAACCGGGAACCAGTGCAGATTTGGAGGTGTGTGCCATGATTTGTTCAACCGTGAAGGCCGGGACGGAATGTGCCTTCATGACAAAAACGGGCTGTGGATACAACGGAGGTTCTTGCCAACCTGTTGTGGAACAGTGTGATGGATGTGCGCGTGCCGTGGAATGGACTGCGGGGAAGTATTGCAGCAGTTATCCCAACCCGGCAGTGAAGTGGAAAACGAGTATCTGCAACTTCGCCACTCATGCCAGAGCGGAACAGAACGGCAGTCAGCAGAAAATCAATCCCCTCAAGGCTTCCAAGAGGAGCACCAAGCGCAAGTAAGGCAGGTTGGCTGGTGAGAGCAGACGATGGAGAGAACGGATTCCCAGCGGAATGCGTTGATGCTCTCACGGCCAAACTCCACATTTCGAAGTACTTCCTTCCTCTTCCATACCGAAATCCGTCTTCATCGCAGGGCACGTTTCAAGGACTCTTTCTTTTTGTTTGACTTCTGACATGTCCGTCGTTATGGGAATATGGGCATTTCATGGAGGTTGGCCTGCTTCGGGAGCGGGCGTTCGTGAATGCGTCATCATCAGGCTGAACGGCGGGGTTCGCCGATTGCTCCGGCCTGCAATCCTCGCTTCTTGGAAAGACAGTGCAGAAAGGAATCCATCACTGTGGGACAAACACTCATTCTGACAGGAACCCAGGCTGCTGCCCTTGCGGCGAAGCTGTGCCGCGTGCAGGTTGTCGCGGCCTATCCCATCACCCCTCAGTCCAAGATCCCGGAAGTGCTTTCCGAATACGTGGAAAAGGGGGAGCTCCAGGCTGAATTCGTTCGCGTGGAAAGCGAACATTCCGCCATGGGTGTGTGCATTTCGGCATCCATCGTGGGGGCGAGAGTCTTTACGGCTACGGCGGCGAACGGCCTGGCGTACATGCACGAGCAGCTCCACTGGGCAGCGGGAGCACGCCTGCCCATCGTGATGCCCGTGACCAACCGCGGTCTCGGTGCTCCGTGGACGATTCTCAACGACATGCAGGACACCATAGCCCAGAGAGACACCGGGTGGATGCAGTTCTACTGCATGAACAACCAGGAAGTCCTCGACCAGGTCATCCTGGCCTACAAGGTGGCCGAGCAGCTGATGATCCCGACCATGGTCTGTTTCGACGGATTCAGGCTGTCGCACACCATGATGCCCGTCACCGTCCCATCCCAGGAGGAAGTGGATGCCTTTCTTCCTCCCTACCGCCCTTTGTACACCATCACCGCAGAAACTCCTGTCAATATAAACCCCGTGGTCATGACCGATCCCCTGCCCGACCCGGAAGGAAATCTCTGCCCGAGCTACATGGGCTTCAGGTACCGCCTGCAGGAAAGCTTCGATCAGGCCGCTCCCGTCATTGCCGGTGCGGGAAGGGAGTATGGCGAGCGTTTCGGAAGATCTTACGAGGATTGTCTGTACAGGTATAAGACGGAAGACGCAGACTTTCTTTTCGTCACTATGGGATCCCTGGCCAGTGAAGCCAGCGAAACGACCGATCTGCTGCGGGAGGAGGGCGTCAAGGCGGGGGTTATCGGCCTTCGGGTGTTTCGTCCGTTTCCGGTGCAGGAACTGGTGGAATCCATAAGGAAGGCCCGCAACATCGCCGTCATCGAAAAAGCCATCAGCTACGGCTACGAAGGCGCCCTGAACACTGAACTGAAAGCCTCCCTCTTCAGCTGCAACGGCCATCGACCGGCGGTCTTCAATTACATCGTCGGGCTTGGAGGAAAGGACGTCAAACCGGCCGACCTGCTCGAAGCGGCCCATGACACGATCCGGTCCGCCGAAAACAAGACCGTTCAGAAGCACGCTCGCTGGCTGGGCTACGGAGTCTGATTACACAGAACAGAAAGGAACGAGATCAAGGCTATGTCAACCGCCATACTGGATCTTCCCGAACAGGAATTTATCTTGCCCGGAACGCGTACCTGCGCAGGATGCGGGCTCCCCATCGCGTATCGCTACATGCTCAAGGCCCTGGGTCCGAAAACCATCATGACCCACCCCGCCTGCTGCCTGACCATCCTCCATGGCATCTATCCCAAGACACCCGTGGCCATCAATGCCGTCAACAACACCTTTGCGAGCACCGCCGCCTCGGCGTCGGGACTGGCAGCGGGTCTGAAGGCTCTCGGCCGCGAAGACTACACCGTGCTGGCCATGGCCGGAGACGGAGGCACTTACGACATGGGCATTCAGGCTCTCAGCGGAGCAGCGGAACGCGAAACCAACTTCATTTATGTCTGCTACGATAATGAAGCCTATATGAACACGGGTGTTCAGCGTTCGAGCGCGACTCCATCGGGAGCCATCACCACCACCACACCGGTAGTCCCGAAGAGACAGCCCAAGAAGGACTTCATCCGGATCATGGAAGCGCATCACCTTCCCTACCTGGCAACCACCTGCTCCTCCTATCCCGGAGACCTCTACAACAAGTTCGTGAAAGCCAGGGACATCAAGGGAACGCGCTTCATTCACCTCGCCGTGCCCTGCCCTACCGGCTGGGGTTATCCGACGGGGGACACAGTGAAAATCGGCCGGCTGGCTGTCGAGACGGGAGTCGTCGTGCTGTATGAAATGGAGCAGGAGGTGCTGACCCTGACGGGGAAGAGCCTGAGCATGGCCAGGAGCGGTCGAAAGCGCCCGGTGGATGAATATTTGAAGCTCCAGGGGAGGTTCAGGAAGATGTCTGCCGGGCAGATCGAGGACTTCCAGCGCCAGGTGGACGAACGCTGGGAACAGTTGTTGAAGCGCGCGGGATTCTGATTCCGCTGAAACGGCGAGGGCGAAGCGGGGCGGAACCCTGTCCGCCTCGTTTCGCTCATCGCCAGGAGACTCCGCCCTGTTTTCTTCTGTGGATGCTCATTCCCACCACCTGAGCAGAATGCTGCCCCAGGTAAATCCGGCTCCGAACGCCGACATCACGACGTAATCACCCTTCTTCAAACGCTTCTCCTCCAACAGGGCTTCGTACAGACACAGGGGGATCGTACCCGCCGTCGTGTTCGCATACCGGTCGACGTTAATGACCACCTTGCTGCGGTCTATGCCCATGCGGCCGGCGCAGGCGTCAATGATGCGCAGGTTGGCCTGGTGCGGGATGAAGAGGGCCAGATCGGCACCCGTGAGACCGTGCTTCTCGAGGATTTCCACGGATACGCTGGCCATCTCCGTAACGGCTGTCTTGAAGACCTGCCTGCCTTCCTGCACGATGTAGTGCTCGTTGTTCTGCACCGTCTCGATGCTGGCCGGACGCAGACTGCCCCCTGCTTTCATGTAGAGATGGTCGCCGCCGCCGCCGTCCATGTGGTGGATGAAATCCAGGATGCCGTAACCTTGCTCGGGGCAGGATTCCAGCAGAACCGCTCCCGCCCCGTCTCCAAAAAGCACACAGGTGTTCCTGTCCCGGTAATTGATGATACTGCTCATCACATCGCTGCCGATCACCAACACCTTCGCGTACCTGCCCGATTCGATCATCTGGGCTCCCGCAGACAGGGCGTAGATAAACCCGGAACAGCCCGCGGAGAGATCGAAACCCCATGCGCGTCCGGCTCCAATGGCCTTTTGAACCAGGCACGCCGTGGACGGGAAAAGCATGTCCGGGGTCACCGTGCCTACAATGACGGCATCGATCTCGTCGGCCTGCACCCCAGCCCTTTCCAGGCACTCCCGTGACGCACGGACGGCCATGAACGAATTCCCGAGCCCCGGTTCAAGAATACGCCTTTCCCTGATCCCCGTACGGGTCATGATCCATTCATCGCTGGTGTCCACCATCTTTTCCAGGTCTTTGTTGGTCAGGCGCCTTTCAGGAAGATATCGGCCCACCGAACGAATATATGCGTGTGGAGACGGCATTTGCATCAGTCCTTTTTCTTACATCACCCCTTTGTACCAGCCACCGTCGATCTGGATCGATGCACCGGTGATGTAACCGGAACGGTCCGAAGCCAGGAAGGTCACCAGGGCCGCGAATTCCTCGGGAGTACCCAGGCGCCGCATGGGAATCGAAGACTCCCAACGCTTGACGATCTCTTCGGGCGTCGTCCCTTCCTTTTGAGCCACGACCACGGACAGGGATCGCACCCTCTCGGTCATGGTATAACCGGGGCAGACGTTGTTGACGGTTACGTTGTAAGGCGCGAGTTCATTGGAGAGAGTCTTGGCCAGTCCGACCACGCCCATGCGCACGGTGTTGGAAAGGATGAGCCCGTCGATCGGCTGTTTGACGGATATGGACGTCATGTTGATGATCCGTCCCCACCGCTTGTCCATCATCACGGGAACAACCTCTCGTGTCATCACGATGGTGCTCATGAGGTTCAGTTTCATCCCGTAGTGCCAGAGGTCGTCGTCGATTTCGAGGAAGGTTTTGGTGGGGGGCCCGCCGGCGTTGTTGACCAGCACGTCCACGGTGCCGTAATGTTCAATCCCCTTACGAATGAAACTCCTCGCCTGTTCCGCATCGCTCACATCCGCGGGAATTCCGATCACTTCGCCGCCCGTGACCTCTCGAATCTCTTCAACCGCAGCGGGAAGTTCGGGGTCATCCAGGGCGCAGATGGCCACCCTGGCTCCCTCCCTGCACATCTCCATCGATACGGCCTTGCCCAAACCCTGGCTGCCTCCGGCTATGAAAGCGACTTTGCCGCGCAAACCCAAATCCATGTTTTCGCTCCTCTCACTGCTGAAAATACTTCCTGCCTGAAACTCCTGATTCCTTCAATCCTCGTACAACGACTGCATGGCTTCGCTGTATTTCCTGCCTTCACCGTAGATAAAAAAGGGAGGTGCAATATGAAGATCTTCCCCGCCCCCCCTGGTGCACTCGACGTGCACCAGTCGGGCGGGACCGGAAATATTCGAGTGAATGACGGTCATTTTCCTGGGACTGAAGCCATGCAGCCCTGCCTCACACAAAAGATGAACGCTCCTCGCCGCCGGGTAGATCACAGCCAGGCGACCGCCTTTGGGAAGAAGATACCTGGCAGCGCCAAACACGTCCCGGACCGACCCGGCCAGTTCGTGCCTTGCCACGGCCTTCTGCTTGATGGGGTTGATACGACCTGTTTTCAGTCGTCTGTAAGGAGGGTTGCTCACTACCAGGTCAAAACTCTCCGGTTCAAGGCGGGCGGCAACATCGCGGAAATCCATCCGCAGTATTTCGATCCTGTCTTGAAATCCATTGGCATCCACATTCTCTTGTGCGAGTTCGGCCAGTTCCTCCTGAATCTCGATCCCCAGAAATCTTTCTCCTCGACGCCTGTACGCCATGATCAGGAGCACCACTGCGCATCCCGTTCCAAGATCTGCAACCCGGTCACCCGCCATTGCACGGGTCAGGCCGGCAAGCAGCACCGCGTCGATTGAAAAGCGATAACCTTTTTCTTCCTGGTAAACAAGGACACGACCTCCGAAAAGCGAATCCGACGAGATCAAGAACCTCCCCCCTGCCAGTTCGCTTCTTCATCGGTCGAAAGACAGCGGATTACCAGGCCGCTGCCCACCTTGGGATAGAAGTAGGTGGATTTGTGTGGCATGATGAGCCCCGCACTCGCCACCTCCTGGACCTGCTCTATCCGCGTGGGATTGATGAGGAAGCCGGCATCGTACCTTCCGGACTGCACTCCGGTGACGGCCTCTCCGAACTCGTGCTTGAAATGGATGTTGTGTTCACTCGCAAGGTATTCCTCGGACAGCCCGAGCAGTCTTCTGAGAATCACGCGGTCAAGCACGACCACGTCCAGGCCGCGCAACTCCCCGGGAACCCCCTCCTCGGCAAGCAACAGGGAAACGGTTTCTCTTTTCGCCGTCAAAAGATAAAAGGATTCCGAGGTATTCGAGAAAAATCCGACGACCGTCTCCCCCAACCTCCCTCCGGACTCCAACTCGAAACGCCACCTGTCCTGTTTGACCTCTGAACCTTTAAATTCCCTTATGTCGAAAAGACTTCCTGCGCGGTCAAGGAAGGACACGGGGTCCCAGGAGTCCAGGTTCTTCAGCATGCGGTGAGTCGGGAGTATCGTCAAACCTCCCTGGTTCAGGTTGGACAGATACATCATGATGTATTCGAAGGGTGCCCGGGAGCCTGCTGCCGGAAATGTCTTCCTCTGATGATTCCTGTAGTTGAGTGCAGTCTCGTAGCGGTGGTGCCCGTCCGCAATAAAGATGGGCCTGTCCCGCATGAGTTCCCCCGCTGCATGCAGCGCTTCGGGATTCGCTACACGCCAGAGCCTGTGAGTGAGTCCCTTGTTGTCGGTAAAAGACATGACGGGAGCGGGTTCACGGCCCTCTTTCAGAGTACTGTCCACGGCGAGCGTTACATCCGAATAAAGGGCGAAAACAGGGCTCAGATTGGCATGACAGGCCAGCATCAGGCGGAGGCGTTCATCCTTGACCGCCTGGAAAGTTCTCTCGTGCGGTCGAACGGATCCGGAAGCGAAGTCTTCGAGGCGCATGGCGCAGATCAATCCGCGGCGCGTCTCACGAAGTCCGGACTCGCAGCTGTAATCCTGCTCGTAATAATAGATCGAAGGCAGTTCATCCCGAACGAGAATCCGCTCTTCCTTCCACTCCCGCAGGTACGAGGCTGCACGGGTATGAGCGTTGTTCAGCTCGTTGTCCCCTGTCTCACTTCTACCCAGTTCCAGGCGAATCATGTTGTATGGACAGGCTCGATAGTAGGAATCCTGTTCGGCCGGTGAAATCACATCGTATGGCGGGATGACCACCCTCGCCACATCCTGAACTTTCTCAGGGTTATAGCGCAGCCCGCGGAAAGGGGCTATCTCTGCCATGGACCTACCTTCCTTTCATATGAATTTCCGTACGACACCCGGGATATATGCCTCCCGAATCGTTTCCGTTTCCAGCAACCGTTCACCATCGAGAATCATCGCCATGCAGGTGAGCTCTGAAATCCGATCCACTCTTTGAGCCCGAAGACCGCACCCGGAGAAGGAAGCACGACCGCCGACGCAAATAGAACGAAGTCGCCCCGATTCCGAGACTCGGACATGAGGGCTTTCTTTGCTAACACAGCTTCTGCATTTTGACAAGCGACATGCAATTGATTTGCAGTGATATACAATATGGAATATCTAATCCGGCGGGATCGTTGCAGGGGGCTGCCCGAGAAATTCACCGTGAGGAGGAGCCTCCCCGGGAGCATTCGTCAGGAGCAGGGACGAAAAATCAGCGCAGACGGCCACGTGCCCGGAAGCCCCAGCAGCTCCCGAGGCCAGATCGATCCAGCAGGCCGCCGCATCCAGAACGGCCTGGTCGCTGCTTGCGACAATGCATTCAGAGTACGGGAATTCCCGCTCGGGCACGGGAACGGCTCTTGCCTCCCCTCTGATTCCCGCTCCCCTCAGGCGCTCCCTGCAGATCCCCGCCAGCTGACCGCTGCGGCTCATGGGAGCATCAAAAAAGAAAAGAACCTTCCCGGGCCTGAACAGGCAGATGAAGCGAAAGATCATGTCGAGAGCCATTTGAGTCGTTTCGGAAAGGCCAAACCCGGCTGACAGGCCCGCGATATCCCGCACAGCTCCGTCGTTTGCCTTCAGCAGCGGCCGATCGAGCAGGGAGCTCTCGACAGTGATCAACACATTATGACCATCCACCGCCAGGCACTGGCTGCGCAGACTCGCTCCCCGGCAGCGCCTGGATCGGCGGGCCAGGGCCTGCCCCTGGCTGAACACCCCCCGGTGCAGCAGCTGTCTCTCCATATCTGTGAGCCGGTAGCGGTTGCCTACCCAATCGAGGGCCGGCCTGCGGGGATATCCCCGATTCTGCAGGAAAAAGAAATCGTCCGCCGCATGGGCGAGGAGCCACCGCCGCCTGTCAAACGGGGTGGTCGAATATTCCTTCATTTCCAGTCCCGGCCAATGTCAAATGAGAATCTTCATGGGGCTGCCGATCAATTTGCGGTCGAAGCCTTCTGCTCCTTGATCGCCTCCCTGCGCAGTTCCTTCCTCGAAATCTTCCCGACAGCGGTCTTGGGAAGAGCGTCACGGAACTCCACGGCCCTGGGGACCTTGTACGCCGCGAGCCTGGCCTTGCAGAACTGCCGGATTTCGTCTTCCGTCAGGGACTCACCAGGCTTGGGAACCACAAAGACCTTTACGATCTCGCCACGATACGAATCCGGCATTCCGATGGCCACGCCGTCCAGAATCTTCGGATGCTCGTAGAGGACTTCGTCGATCTCCCGGGGATAGATGTTATACCCTCCCGAGATGATCAGGTCCTTCTTGCGATCGATGACAAAGACGTAGCCGTCCTCATCCATCGTGGCTATGTCCCCGGTGTAAAGCCATCCGTCGCGCAGAGCGTCGGCTGTTTCGCTTTCCATCTTCCAGTAGGATTTCATAACCTGTGGACCCTTGACAACCAGTTCGCCGGTCTCCCCCGTTGGCACATCGTCCGTACCAAAGTCGAGGTCGACAATTCGGCAGTCCGTGTCGGGGAGGGCAAGCCCGATGGAACCGATCTTGCGGACACCGGTCAACGGATTGGCATGCGTCACGGGGCTGGATTCCGACAGGCCGTATCCCTCGATGATGACCCCTCCCGTAAGCGCCTCGAACTTGCGCAGGGCTTCGACGGGCATGGGGGCCGCACCCGTGATGCAGAAACGGATGGACGAAAGGTTGTATGCCTGGATTTTCGGATGGTTGGTCAAAGCCGTAAATATCGTCGGGACCCCAGGCAAAAGCGTCGGCCTTGTCTTGTGGATGGTCTTGAGCAGGTCCTCCGGGTCGAAGCGCGGCACAAGAATCATGCTGCAGCCGGCATAGAGGGGAAGGTTCATGGCGACGGTCATGCCGAAAACATGGAAGATAGGGAGTATGGACAGGAACCTGTCTTCCCGGTATCTCAAGTCGGGGAACCAGGCGGCGATCTGGACGACATTGGCGAGGATGTTCCGGTGAGACAACATCACCCCTTTGGCGATTCCCGTTGTGCCTCCCGTATATTGGAGCAAAGCCAGGTCGTCGAGTTCCACGGAACAGGGTGGAGGGGGATCGGAAGCGGCCTGGATGAGTCGCGAAAAATTGAAGATCTTCGTGTCATCGTAGGGCACAGAGGTGAAAAGCTTCTTGAGCTTCGCCCTGACGGGATAAAGATACTTGAGAGGAAAAGGCAGGTATTCCTTGAGGCTGGTAACGACGAGCTTCTCGACGGCAGTCCGGGGCAGTACTTTGTCCACTCTCGGATAGAGATGATCCAGGATGACCGCCGCTTCGCATCCGGAGTCCTTCCACTGGTGTTCGATTTCTCTTTCCACGTACAGGGGATTGGTCAAAACCCCGACAGCCCCAAGCCACAACGTCGCATAGTAGGTGATGATCGTCTGGGGACAGTTGGGAAGCATGATCGCCACCCTGGTTCCAGCTTTCACACCCAGCCGTCGCAGGGCGGAAGCCATCCTCTGCGTGTGCTCCCAGAACTCCCGGTACGAGTATTTTGCACCGAAAAATTCGATTGCCGGATTCGACGGATAGTCCTTGACGTTCCTTTCCACCAGCAGAGGCAGACTCAGATCCGGATATGTCAAGGTTTGCGGAACACGTGGGTCATAGCTTTTATACCAGAGGCGATCCATTTCCCTTCCCTTCTCAACGGTTCCAATGCCGGAGCCGGCAAACCGCAGTCCGAGGCAGTCAAAAAAAGAAAGCCGGACCACGTGGAAAGAGCAGTCCGGCCTGTTGCCCAACCCTATGAGCATGTGCTTTTCAGCTTGATTACCTCCTCCTTGAAAGCAGGAACAAACTTGAAGAGGTCCTCGACCACCCCGTAGTCGGCCTTGCTGAAAATCGGTGCGTCCGGATCCTTGTTGACGGCCACGATATACTTGGAATACCCCATCCCGGCAAGATGCTGGATCGCTCCCGAGATTCCCACGGCAATGTACAGGTTGGGAGTGACCACCTTTCCCGTCTGTCCCACCTGATCCGAGTGCGGCCTCCACCCGGAATCCACCGCCGCGCGCGAGGCTCCCACCGCCGCACCGAGCACCTGCGCCAATTCTTCGATCATAACGAAGTTGCCGGCCTCCTTCATGCCTCGTCCACCGGACACGATGATTTCCGCCTCCGACAATTCCACCTTTCCCGAAGTGTCCATGTCTATGGACTTCACGGAAGACCGCGCTTCGGGAACGGGCAAATCGAGCATGACTACCTCAGCCTGCCTGGATTCGTCGGGCACCAGGCAATCCATAATGTTGGGACGGCATGACATGAGCGGTAGAGTCCCCTCCGACCAGTCGCTCCATGCAAAGCACTTACCGGCAAAAATCGGCCACTTGGCCCTTATCTTCCCGCCCTCGCAGGCGATCTGCACACAATCCTGTACAAGAGTGACACGAAGCCGGGCTCCCAGCCGGGCTCCCAGGTCCCTCCCGTCCACGGACGCCGGCAGAATGACGGCGGCCGGGTCGCACATCTTCACCGCCTCGGCGACTATGGGTACATAGGTCTCGGCCAGGTAGTTCTCCAGCGCCGGATCATCTCTCACGAACACCTTGTCCACGCCGTATCTTCCGAGTTCCGCAGCCCTTGCTGCCACTCCCGATCCGACGGCGACCGCACAAAGTCCGATCCCGAGACTGTCCGCTATTCTCCTGCCTTCACTGGCCACTTCAAAGGTAACCCGGCGAAAGTTTGCGCCGCGGAATTCAGCTATCACACAGATGCAATTTCCCATTTCCATTCTCCTTCCCTAGATCACCCTGGCTTCCTCGTGCAGCACTCTGACCAACTCCCTGGCTTTGCCCTCCGTATCCAGGCCATCGTCGATCATTCGACCCGCGGCCCTCTGAGGAGGCATCTCCAGTGATGTGATGCGAATCCTGGCGGTTTCCGGGCCGAAATCGGCCGGATCCAGCCCCAGGTCGGTCAGTTTTCTTGCCTTCAGAGGCTTCTTCTTGGCTTTCATGATCCCGGGCAGGGATGCGTAGCGGGGATTCCAGATGGCATGGGATCCCCCAAGCGTCACCAGCACCGGCAGAGGCGATTCCAGCGTGACCTTGCCACCTTCGATGGGCCGCTCGATGGTCACGACTTTCCCGTCCGATTCGAGGGATACGGCAAGGGGCAGGTGAGGCCAGCCAAGCATTTCAGCCACGATGGCACCACGTTGTCCCTGGTCGTAGTCCACGGCGCGGGAACCCATCAGGATGATTTCCGGATCGCACTCCTTCGCTGCGGCGGCAAGAGCCCTGGTCACACGCAGAAAGTCGGCGGTCTTCATCGCCGGGTCATCCACGTGCACCGCATCGTCAGCTCCCATGGCCAGGGCTGTCCGCAAAGCCTCGACCACCCTCGGAGGACCGTACGTTACCACGGTCACGTTGCCGCCGTGCTTCGACTTGAGTCTCAGCGCAGCCTCGATTGCGAATTCGTCGTAGGGATTGATGATCCATTTGAGTCCTTCCGTCACAATCGACTTGTTGTCGGGCGCGATGCGAATGACGGATTCGGTATCCGGCGTCTGTTTGATGATGACAACAATGTTCACGACATCTCCTTCCTCGATTTCTATTTCTCGGAGTCTCTTCACTGGGGAAGCACTTTTTTGACCGGACCAAACAGCGTATGTTGACCGTTAACGTCGTCCCTTAGCATATCCCTATCCGTGGATTCAAGCACAAACGCAGTCGGGATACGATCGAGACGAAAAAAGAATCGACCTTATTTTGCACAATGATATGAGCCAATTAGAAGATGGGATCGTAGTGGAAAGGCGATGGAAGGGTGAGAGACGCCGGAGCAGGATGACCGCACACGTATCCCTTTGTATCCATGGGAGACGGTTCAGCCTGAAATCCGGGATTTCAGGCTTCCACACGTTTCGCCTTCCCCTGGAGCGGTCAAGTTTCGGCCTGTTTGCTATTTGCGGGCTCGCGACGCCTCGATGTTCCTGCGGCATTCAGGGCAGTATCCCTGGAGAATAACCTGTTGTCGCAAGACCTGAAATCCGTTTTTCTCCTGGGGCACAATCTTCTGATCGATGATCGGAGTATCGGCATCCTGGATCAAGTGGCACTGCAGACAGACGAGGTGGTGATGCGCGCCGAGATTGGCGTCGTAGCGGGCCACTTCCGTTATCGGACTCACCTTTTCAATCAGTCCCACCTCGTAGAATCTTTCCAGGGTCTTGTAGACCGTGCCCAGCGAAATCATCGGAAAGCGCTTCTTAACATGCTGATAGATGACCTCCGCGCTGGGGTGTTCCTTGGTATGGTAAAGGGCCTGATAGATCGCGAGTCGCTGGTAAGTTACCTGGAGTCCGTGGTCTCTGAGAGTCGCAATGAAATCCTTGTCGTTTTTCCCCTCCATGTTCAAATCCCCCCTCGTCAGAACAGAATTCCAGCCTTCGCTACGGGGTCCTTCCCCTGTAAACGATATCCCATTGTGATTCTATAAGAATGGTCAGGATTCATGCAAGTTTTTTCTTCTGAGAATTCATCTTTAATCATCGGCAGGTGTTCCTCCGGTCTGCATCTGGTTTCCGTGATAACGTTTTAGGTAGACAAGCAGGACGGATAAGGCGGCAGGGGTCATTCCAGGCACCCGTGATGCCTGACCCATCGAACGAGGGCGTATGGTTTCGAGCTTTTGCCGGATCTCGTTGGAAAGCCCGGGAACACTTCCAAAGGGGAAATCCTCGGGCACAACCAGCTGTTCGAGCTGTTTGAACCTTGCCACCTCGGCATCCTGCCTTTGCAGATAGCCCTCATACTTGCATTCCACCTCCACCTGCTCCTGTACCCTGCCGCACAGGAGCGAGGGAGGGGGCGATATGGCTTCGATGTCGGCGTACGTGATTTCCGGCCGCTTGAGAAGCCGGTCGAGGGATGCGGGGTCTTCCAGGGGCTGTGACCCTTTCAATACCAGAATGTCGTTGACGGACTTGACAGGACGCACGGACGTCTTTCGAAGCCGATCGAGTTCGCTGCGGATGGCGTTTCGCCTTTCCATGAGTTCCTGCCGGGCCGAAGGGGAATGCAGTCCCAGTTCACAGCCTTTTTCGAGCAGCCTGAGGTCGGCGTTGTCCTCCCTGAGCAGCAGCCTGTATTCGGCTCTCGAGGTAAAGATACGGTAGGGTTCATTGGTTCCCCGGGTGACCAGGTCGTCTATCATAACGGCCATATAGGCCTGGGACCGGTCGAGCAGGAAAGGCGGCCTTCCCTGCACCTTGAGCGCCGCGTTGATGCCGGCCCACAGCCCCTGCGCCGCAGCCTCCTCATACCCCGAAGTCCCGTTGATCTGGCCTGCCAGGTACATCCCCTGGACGGATTTTGTCTCGAGGGTCGGACGCAGTTGGGTCGGCTGGACGAAGTCGTATTCTATGGCGTACGCCGGGCGCATCACCTCCGCCTCCTCCAGCCCGCATATCGAGCGGACAAGCTTCAACTGAATCTCGTAAGGCAGGGAATTGCCCGTTCCACTCGCATAGATCTCCTCGGTTTCCAGGCCTTCCGGTTCCAGGATGATTTGATGTACGTCCCGGTGGGGGAATTTCATAATCTTGTCTTCGAGGGAGGGGCAGTACCTGGCGGAAACTCCCTCGATCGTGCCGTTGTAGAGGGGAGACAGGTGAATGTGACTGCGGACGAGTTCGTGAGTTCTCTTACTGGTGCTCCCGATATAGCAGGGTACCTGGGGAAGGGGGATCGTTTCCGTCACGAGGGAAAAAGGGCGGGGTTCGTCGTCGCCGGCCTGCTCCCTGAACCGGGTGAAATCGATGCTGCCGCGGGATATCCGGGCCGGTGTGCCCGTTTTCATTCTGCCCAGATCGAAACCCAGTGTCTGCAGACTGTCCGCCAGTCCGTCGGATGGGAACTCGCCGGCCCTGCCCGACGGTATGCTCCTTGTGCCGATGTGGATCAGACCATGCAGAAAAGTTCCCGTAGCCAGCACAACGGCTCGCGATCCCCAGAACACTCCGAATTGATCCACAACGCCGACCACCCTGGCTCCCTCGACGGCCAGGGATTCCACCAGCACCTGTTTGAGTTCCAGGTTCGGCTGCAGTTCAAGTTTATGCTTCATCAAGGTGCGATACATCACCTTGTCGTTCTGGGTGCGCGTGCCACGCACGGCCGGACCCTTCTTTGTGTTCAGCCTCCTGAACTGGATGGCCGTGAGATCCGTCACCCTGGCCATCTCTCCCCCGAGCGCATCGATTTCCTTCACCAGGTGGCCTTTCCCGATACCGCCTACGGAAGGGGAACACGGCATGTGGGCAACGGAATCGAGTGCTATGGAGAACACCAGGGTTTCGCACCCCATGCGGGCGGCGGCCAGTGCCGCTTCGCACCCCGCATGCCCAGCCCCGACAACAATGACGTCATACTGTTTCATTCCCGGAAAGACCTCTGCGCCGGAACATCCCTTATCCGGCTCTTCTAACGGCAAGCCCTTGCCCAACCTGTAACCACAGCCGCCTGCCCTCTTCCGAATCCGGTTCCACAAGGCCCGTCGGGCAGACGAATCATCGGATCTGCACCCTTTTCCAACCGGCGGCGTGCTGGTATGATATCAAAGGTTTTCATCGATTTCGAGAGGACACCCATCATGCCCGGAACGCACCATGATCTTCACGCAGGCAAAACGAGGCCTTACCGCGATTACAGTTCGTACCTGCGTGAACTGTTCGGCTGCCGCGTCCAGAAGATCAGCCTCGACGCAGGACTTACCTGCCCCAACCGCGACGGATCCCTGGGATACGGCGGCTGCATCTACTGCAACCATCGAGGTTCCGGAACCGCTGCGGCACGGACGAAGACCATCGGCGAACAGATCGCGCAAGGAAAGGCTTTTCTTGCAAGACGCTACAAGGCGTCTCGGTTTATCGGTTATTTCCAGTCCTTTACCAACACCTACGCCCCCCTGCCTCACTTGAAGCAGCTCTACGGTCAGGCCCTGGCCGATCCCGACGTTGTCGGGCTCAATATCGGTACCCGGCCGGACTGCGTGGCAGATCCCGTTCTCGATCATCTCGCGCGGCTCTCCACTCGGCACCTCATCTGGATCGAATACGGCCTCCAGTCATCCCACGACAGGACTCTCCAACTGATCCGCCGGGGCCACGACGTGCAGGCTTTCATCGATGCCGTGCGACGCACCCGCATGCGCGAGATACCGGTGTGTGTACATGTCATCCTCGGTCTGCCCGGGGAAACCCGCGAAGACATGCTGCAGACGGCCCGCTTTCTGGCCTCCCAGGACATCCAGGGCGTGAAAATCCACCTTCTCTACGTCATCCGGGGGACCGTCCTTTCTCAATGGCACGCGACGGGGAAGTACCGGTGCCTCAGCCGGGATGAATATGTCCAGGCCGTTGCTGAATTCCTCGCTCTCTTGCCGGATCACGTGGTGGTTCATCGCCTCACGGGGGATCCTCATCCCGAAGAACTGGCAGCGCCCACCTGGGCCCTCGAAAAGCACAGGAACCTGCAGGAGATTGTGAAATACATGGAACAGAGGTCCCTGCGCCAGGGTGGTGCTTTCCAGCCCGATCCCCCCGGCGAACGCTCCTGATCTCGTCCGGTTTTCCTGTCGGGGTTTCATTGACACCCGGCATGGAGTCAGTTAAATAGCGGGGGAGGAGATGTCGATGCGTCCTGTTTGATCGGCAGCCGGTGATGTACTTCTTCTCCCGTCAATTGAAAATTGCAGTCTCGGAGAGAGATCATGAAAGAATGGAAAGAGGATCGTCTTTTGAGCAGGAGAGGACCTGTCAGGTGCCAGAGAGGTTTTACGCTCATCGAACTTCTGATCGTCATGATTATTCTGGGTCTATTGGCGGCGCTGGTGGCTCCCAAGATGTTCCAGAAGGTGGGCAGCTCCAGGCAGAAAGCCGCTAAAGCGCAGATTTCCATGATAGGCACCGCCCTGGATGCGTACCGGCTCGACTGCGGCAGGTATCCGACGACGGAGGAGGGCCTGCAGGCTCTCATGAAGAACCCGGGGATCGAAACCTGGGACGGCCCGTACCTTTCCAAGGAAATCCCTCCGGATCCGTGGGGCAGGCCTTACTATTACCGCTTTCCGGGCGAACATGGAGAATATGATCTTTATTCGCTTGGAGCGGACGGCCAGGAAGGTGGAGACAGTGAAAACGCCGATGTTTTGAGCTGGATCTGATCCTTCCCCACAATGAACCTGGCCTGCACCTGTTTGATCCGCTTTTCCTTGACATGCCTGTACCAAAATGGTTTTAGTAAGGATTTGGGATAAATGTTCGGTCCGTTCGGGCGAGAGTGGCGGAACTGGTAGACGCACTGGACTTAGGATCCAGCCCTGCTGGCAGGATGGGGGTTCAATTCCCCCCTCTCGCACCAGGCCCGGGTAAAAGGAAAAGCTGATCAGCATCACTCCCCGACAGAAAGGTAAAAAAGGTGGAAATGAACGTTTCCGTTGTCGACCTCAGTGCGAACCAGAAGAAGCTTCAGGTGGAAATCCCCGCTGAAAGAGTGCAGGAAGAGATTGAAGGGAAGTACAGGGACCTTGCGAAGAAGGTGAGGATAAAGGGCTTTCGCCCGGGCAAGGTCCCGCGGAGCATCATCAAATCCTATTACGGGCAGTCCATCGAGAATGACGTTTCCTCCCAGTTTATCCGGGAAACCTTCTCTGAAGCCCTCCGAAGAACGGATCTGAAGCCTCTTGTCGAAGCCGATGTCAGTGAATCGCACTTTGCGGACAACGGGTCCTTCACGTACATCGCCGTCGTGGACGTCTGTCCTCCTTTCGAAGTCGAAGCATACAAAGGTCTTGCCATCCGCAGACCAGAGATTCATATCGACGAGGCGCAGGAGAAGGCCGAAATGGACCGTCTCCTTCAGCAGCATTCGCAGTTGCGCACCATCGAAGAGGAACGGCCAGTACAGGAAGGCGACGTCGTTCTTGTCGACTTGACTCCCCTGGTGGACGGTTCGGTCTTTGAAAAGGGAAAAACCGACGACTACATGCTCGAAGTGGGCAAAAAAAGCATCCATCCGGACTTTGACGGCCACCTGGCCGGGCACCGTGTCGGGGATCGATTTTCCTTCGATGTGGATTATCCCGAGGACGCCCCCACAAGGGAGATTGCCGGCAAGCGGGTGACCTTCGACGTAACGGTAAAGGGACTCAAGGAGAAGATCGTTCCCGAACTGAGCGACGAATTCGCCCGTACTGTGGGTAGTTTTGAAACGCTGGATGAACTGAAGAAGTCCATTCGAGATCAACTGCTGAAACGCGAGGAACAGAAGGTGAGCGGCGAGGTCCGCAGGCAGATCGTCGACCAGCTTCTCTCCAAGGTCCAGATCGAACTGTCTTCCAAGGTGATCGAACGGGAAGTAGACCGGCTCATCGAGGGACTTCAGCACCAGTTTGAAAGCCAGGGCCTGAAGATAGACGCGGCGAGATTCAACAGCCCCGAGATCCGCGCCGAATACCGGCCGCAGGCGGACAAGAGTCTCCGCCGCCGCCTGATTCTCCAGCAGATCGCCCGGCTTGAAAACATCGAACTCAGCGAAGACGAATCCGATGAAATCTACCGTGAAGTAGCCCGTCTTTTCCGCATCGACGTCCAGACCCTGAAGACGGAATACACCGACAGCATCGTGGTGGAACAGGCAATGGAAAGGAAGCTCGAAGACAAGGTTTTCCAGTTTCTGGAAGACGAAGCAATTATCCAATCTGAGGACGTCTCCCCGGAGGAGACGGACACGGACAAGGAGTAGTCTCCCCATGTCACTGATACCTATCGTCATTGAACAGAGCAGCCGCGGTGAAAGAGCATTCGATATCTATTCGCGCCTCCTCCGGGATCGCATCATCTTCCTCGGCACTCCCATTACGGATGAGGTGGCCAACGTTCTGATCGCGCAGATGCTCTTTCTCGAATCCGAAGACCCGGACAAGGACATCCACTTCTATATCAATTCTCCCGGCGGTTTGGTAACTGCGGGCCTTGCCATCTACGACACCATGCAGTACATCAGGCCCGACGTCTCGACCCTGTGCATGGGTCAGGCCGCCAGCATGGCTGCGGTGCTCCTGGCGGCGGGAGTGAAGGGCAAGCGGTACGCGCTCCCACACGTGCGCATCATGCTGCACCAGCCCATGGGAGGATTTCAGGGGCAGGCGACCGACGTGGAAATCCAGGCAAAGGAGATACTCCGACTGCGAGAGGAACTGAACCTGATCCTTGTCGAACATACCGGCAGGCCCGTCGAACAGATTCAGCGGGACACGGACAGGGACTTCTACATGTCTGGGATGCAGGCCAGGGAATACGGCATGGTGGACGAGGTAATCTCCAGCAGGAGCAAGGCGGGTCCCCAGAAATCCGCATGACAACCGTACATCCACCCGGGCAGGGCTCTTCCCCTGAAGAGCCCTGCCTGTTCAGCCATTGCTCTTCTCCTCCCGGTCCTGTCCACGCACCGATTCTGCATGCCGAATCAGGTTCTTCCGGCAAACTTCCATGAGCCGGGCTCAAAACCAGCTGTGAGAACGCACAAAAGACTTGTAAGCAGCTGATCTGCCAAAAAAACGGGCCAAACGGTTCCGGCATTTTCTCATCAACTATTGCCTCCTTTGTTTTTCACGCATCTGCTGTTTTTCACGCAAAGGATCGGCGGCATCACAAGGTCATTCCTGCAAAAGGCGGAAATCCAGTCTAAGCGTGGATCGCCATAGAGATCCCTTCACCCACCGATTGCCTTGCTCCATCCACCTTATCTTCCAGGCTCTTTTTTGCGGGAATGACGATGTGGAGGCAAGTACGATGTGGGCAAATACGTCGTGGAGGCAATGACACTGCTGTGAGACGGACAACGCTGTGAGACGGACACTGATGTTGAGTAAATGATTTCGTCGCGGGAACGATGCTGTTGCAGATCTCTTCCTCCTTTGTGCGACAACTGTCCGGGTACGGGTTTTATGAGAGGAACATCCAATCAGGCCGCCTGACCCTGTTTCACCGCTTTCCCGCTCAACCCATAATCCAGCCCAACCCCGGCACCGATTTCCGGGACCGCTCCAACATTCCTGTTTCGGCTCGTGTGTAATCTTTGCACAAAGATTGACCTTTTTCCGTCTACGGGTTAACTGTTTTTGACCGCTGCCGGTGTCCCGAACGAGCAATTATCGGTAGCTAAAAGCATTTTCGGTGGTTATAATGCATTTAACTATCGGTATTACTGCAATTCGGGTCTTTCTGCTGCAGTCGAATGCCATATGCCGATCCAAGAGTGTATCGGCTGGATCTATAGTAAGTAGAGTAGCCAAGGAGGATTTTAATGGCTAGAAAGCGCGACGATCGAACAGGGGAGTTGAGGTGCTCCTTTTGCGGCAAGAGCCAGGACGAGGTGAAGAAGCTCATTGCGGGCCCCACGGTCTATATCTGTGATGAATGCGTTGAGCTCTGCAACGACATCATTGCCGAGGAATACGAAAGAGAAGAAGCCGCGCGGGCAACCCAGATTCCCAAGCCTGCAGAAATCAAGGCTATTCTAGATCAGTATGTGATCGGGCAGGAACGCGCCAAGAAGATCCTTTCTGTCGCGGTCCACAATCACTACAAGCGCATCGAACTGAAGATCGACAAGAATGAAGTCGAACTGCAGAAGAGCAACATACTCATGATCGGTCCCACCGGGTCCGGCAAGACCTTGCTGGCTCAGACTCTCGCACGCATCCTGAACGTACCCTTCACCATTGCGGACGCCACAACACTGACTGAAGCGGGATATGTCGGTGAAGACGTCGAGAACATCCTTGTAAGCCTCATCCAGGCTGCGGATTACGACATTGAAAAGGCATCCCGGGGCATCGTCTATATCGATGAAATAGACAAGATCGCCAAGAAGTCCGACAGTCCGTCCATAACGAGGGATGTTTCCGGAGAAGGCGTCCAGCAGGCCCTGCTCAAGATCCTCGAGGGCACGGTGGCCAATGTGCCCCCCAAGGGCGGCCGCAAGCATCCTCAGCAGGAATTCATCAAGATCGACACAACGAACATCCTGTTCATCTGCGGAGGAGCGTTCAATTATCTGGAGAATATCATTCACTCTCGAGTCGGAGTGAAAGGGATGGGTTTTGGAGCGGAAATCAGGAGCAAGGAACAGAAGACGATCGGCGAAGTGCTCATCCAGGTGCAGCCTGAAGATCTGCTCAAGTTCGGAATGATTCCGGAGTTCGTCGGCCGCCTGCCGGTCATCGCCACGCTCAATGAATTGACGGAGGATGAGCTCGTCAGCATCCTCACCGAGCCGAAGAACGCCCTGGTCAAGCAGTACAAGAAGCTGTTCGAACTCGAGGACGTGCGCCTGCGGTTTACGGACGGCGTGCTGAGGGCGATTGCGAAGGAAGCCATCCGGCGCAAGTCCGGTGCGAGAGGTCTGCGCTCCATCATGGAGAATATCATGCTCGATATCATGTACGACCTGCCGTCCCAGCCGGAGATCCAGGAATGCATCATCAACGAGGATGTGCTTCTCAAGCAGGGATCCCCCCTGCTGCTGTATCGGGGCCAGAACCAGGAATCCGCCTAGGAACGCCGGCATGGATCCCTGCGGTCGATCCCGCATCGGACATCCGGGGATATTCTGCCGGGCATGAACCGAGCTGAAGTGGATTCCCAAGAATGAAATCATCGTCTTTTTCAGGGAGAGTCTTTTCATCCATGTTCAAACTGACACGAAACAAGGACGACCAGCAGAGCGGCGCGTCTTTTTCTCTGCCGCTGCTGCCTTTGAGGGACATCGTGGTCTTCCCTTCCATGGTGGTTCCGCTCTTTGTCGGCCGAGACAAATCGGTCAACGCCCTCGAAAAGGCCGCCGGTTCGGACAAGAAGATCTTTCTGGCAGCTCAAACCAAGGCCAAGACCGATACTCCCGGCGAAGGTGACATATACAGGGTGGGCACCGTCGCAACGATCCTCCAGATCCTCAGGCTTCCCGACGGTACTGTCAAGGTGCTGGTGGAAGGTGAATCGCGGGCGAGGATCCTCAACTTCATTCCCAATCCCGAACATTTCCTTGTCAACCTGGAACCCCTCGAAGAATCCCGGGCGGATTCCGTCGAGATCGAGGCTCTGCAGCGGGGAATTCGTGCATCGTTCGAGGCGTATTCGAAGCACAACAAGAAGATCACCCAGGAGATCCTGGATGCCGTCGCCGCCGTGGACAACCCTTCCCGGCTGGCCGATACCGTTGCCGCCTACATGCCCTTCAAGCTCGACATCAAGCAGAAGCTGCTGGAGATTCTCGACATCTCCAAGCGCCTGGAAAAGCTTTTCGGGCATATCCGGTCGGAGATCGAAATCATCCAGACGGAGGAGCGGATCAAGGGCCGGGTCAAGAAGCAGATGGAGAAGACCCAGCGCGAGTACTATCTGAACGAGCAGATGCGGGCCATCCAGAAGGAGATGGGGGAAAAGGACGATTTCAAGTCCGAACTCGAGGATCTCGAAAAGCGCATCAAGCGAAAAAGGCTCTCGCAGGAAGCCGCAGCCAAGGTTCGCGCCGAATTCAAGAAGCTCAAACTCATGTCTCCCATGAGTGCCGAAGCAACGGTGGTTCGCAATTACATCGACTGGATCCTGTCTCTGCCGTGGTTCGACAAGACCAGGGACAAGCTGGACATCGACGAATCCATCCGGATTCTCGACGAAGACCATTACGGCCTGGAAAAACCCAAGGAACGCATCATCGAGTACCTGGCCGTCCAGGCGCTGGTCAAGAAGATCAAGGGGCCCATCCTCTGCTTCGTTGGGCCTCCGGGGGTCGGGAAGACATCTCTGGCCAAGTCTATCGCCCGGGCCATGAACAGGAACTTCATCCGGTTGTCTTTGGGTGGAGTACGGGATGAAGCCGAAATACGCGGGCATCGGCGCACCTATATCGGTGCCATGCCGGGCAAGATCATTCAGAGCCTGAAAAAGGTGAAGACCAACAACCCGGTGTTCTGCCTGGACGAAATCGATAAGATGAGTATGGACTTCCGGGGAGATCCGTCCGCGGCCCTCCTCGAAGTGCTCGACCCGGAACAGAACTTCTCGTTCAACGACCACTATCTCGACCTCGACTACGATTTGTCCGAGGTGTTCTTTATCACAACGGCCAACAATCTTCACTCGATACCCCCTCCTCTGCGGGACCGCATGGAGATCATCCAGATTGCCGGCTACACGGAATTCGACAAGTTGAACATCGGGAGGAATTTCCTCATCACCAAACAGTGCAAGGCAAACGGGATTTCCCCTGAAAACGTGGTCTTTTCGGACGATATCCTGCTTTTCGTTATCCGGCACTACACGAAGGAAGCGGGAGTGCGTAACCTGGAGCGGGAAATCGCTTCCGTGTGCCGAAAGGTGGCCAAGGAAGTGGTGCGCCGGGGTCCCGATGCCCGGATCGAACTCACGGAGGAGATCATCCAGGAGTATCTCGGCATTCCCAAGTACCGTTACGGTGTGGCCGAAGAAAAGGAAGAAATCGGGCTCGCGGTGGGGCTCGCATGGACCGAATTCGGAGGCGATATTCTCGGAATCGAAACCGTGACCATGCCCGGCAAGGGCAAGGTGATCATTACGGGGAAACTCGGCGAGGTCATGCAGGAATCGGCCCAGGCGGCGTTGAGTTACGTTCGGTCGAGGGCTTCCCGGCTGGGTATCGAGCCGGACTTTTACCAGAAACTCGATATTCACGTTCACGTGCCTGAAGGAGCCATCCCGAAGGACGGCCCTTCGGCCGGGATCACCATGGCCACATCCATCGTTTCCGCGTTGACCCGTATCCCCGTTCGAAACGACCTGGCCATGACGGGAGAAATCACCCTGCGAGGCCGCGTGCTCCCCATCGGGGGACTCAAGGAAAAGATCCTCGCCGCACACCGGGGACTGCTCAAGACCGTCCTGATCCCCAAGGACAACGCAAAGGACCTCAAGGAGATCCCGGCCAAGATCCTGGAGGAGATCAACGTCGAACTCGTGGAACACATGGACGAGGTGCTCACCAGGGCACTCGTGCTCGACGGCAAGGACCAGCTCTTTGCGGAAACCGAACCTCCGGCAGAGAAACCGGTCATCTTCGATGCCAAGGAACCTGCGCCGGACGAGATCCGGGCTCATTGAAGGCACCTTAAAAAGGCCTTGACTTTCAGGGCTCGATCGAATACAAGATGAGTCTCGCTTGGATCGCAAGCGGGGCAGTACCTGCCCCGGGCATGTAGCGCGAGGGCGGATAGCTCAGCTGGGAGAGCATCGGCCTTACAAGCCGGGGGTCACAGGTTCGAGCCCTGTTCCGCCCACCAAGCAACCCATGCGGGGTCGTAGTTAAGATGGTTATAACGCCGGCCTGTCACGTCGGAGGCCGAGGGTTCAAGTCCCTTCGACCCCGCCAGAATGTTCAGGGGCCGACCTTTCGGGGTCGGCCTTTTTTTCTTGTAAAAGGCCGGTTCGTCACAGCCACTTCTTTGCCTTGAAGGAGGCAAGCATCGTCAGGGCGATCAGGAGCATGACGAGGAGCACGGCGGGATATCCCCATACCCATTCCAGTTCCGGCATGTACCTGAAGTTCATCCCGTAGATGCCCGCAATGAAGGTCAGAGGCATGAAGATGGTTGCGATGATCGTGAGCACCTTCATGACGGCGTTCAGCCTGTTGCTCATGCTCGACAGGTACAGATCGAGCATGCTCGTGAGCATATCCCGGAAGGTTTCGATGGTGTCGATGATCTGGACCGTGTGATCGTGGACGTCCCGCAGGTAGATGACGGTGGATTCCCGAACAAGAGGCGATTCCTGCCTGCCCAGGGTGCCGATGACCTCCCGCAGGGGCCACACGGATTTCCGAAGGAGGATCATCTCCCGTCTCAGGCGATGCACCATCTGAACCGACGGAGTGGAAGGCCGGCTTATGAGTTCCTCTTCGAGGGTTTCGATCCTTTCGCCCAGTTGCTCAAGCACAACGAAATAGTGATCCACCACCATGTCGAGCAAAGCGTAGGCCAGGTAATCGGCTCCCATTCTCCTCAGCCTTCCCCTGCCGCTCTTCAGCCGTTCCACGATGGGGCGAAAGAGACCGCTTTCCCTCTCCTGAAAAGAGAGTACATAGTTCGGGCCGATAACCATGCAGACCTGTTCGAGGATCACTCCCTGGCTCGTTTCATCATAGTCGAGGGCCTTGACGAGGATAAACACGTAGTCGTCCAGGTCCTCGAGCTTCGGCCTCTGGTCGGTGCTCAGGATGTCCTCCAATATCAGCGGATGGATATTGAAGCACTCCCCGAGGTTCTGCAGGTTCTCGACCTGGTGAATCCCCGACACGTTGATCCAGGTAACATCGGTCCTTTTTTCGAGAACCACGCATTCGTCAAAACTTTTCGCCGTTTTTTCCTCGAAGGAATCCCCGTTGTAGCGAATGATGCCGATCCTGGCCTCTTCGGTTACCCTCTCCCCTGTATAAACGAGTACCCCGGGGGGAAGGCCGACCCGATCCGCGATCTTCCCGGTGAACTTGCGCATGAGGAATCGATCTTCCTTTCATCGGCGGTCCAGCAGGATTCAAGGCTGTGCCGCGTTGAAGATGCCGTTCCAGGCAACTGGACTGCCTGAATTTCCAGGTCGGTCTTCCCGCAAGGGGGCGGGGATCTTGACCTCATCGCAGGCTTCACCCCCCGTGCCGGCTGGGAAACATCTACCTGGAGTCAGTTTTCTGCACGTTCGAGATGAATCAGGCTTCAATCTTGCATACCAAAACAATCGTCTGCGGACATTCAGCTCGAGGTCAGTCCACCCCCGGACTTCCTGGCTGAATGGACCGCAGGCACCTCGTCTTCCAGATACCGGCCGCTTCGAGGAGGTAGCGGCGATGTCCGAGTGATCCTCCGAGACCCTTTCGGCCGAAGTTGAAATTGATTTCGATAAAAACGGGAGGCCCAGTGTCCGGGAACATGAGGTCAAAACCAGCGACATCTATTCCCGTCTGCCGGCAGAAGGACTTCACGGCATCCACGCCCCTCGATCGGTCCTCCGGCCACAGGCGGCGCTCGATACGCCCTCCCCTGCAGATATTGTTGTAAAACCGGCCGTCACCCACTCGAAAATAATCTACGGTTATCTCTCCATAGACCACCACGCGAAGGTCTCTGCCGCCGTGTTCGACCCAGCGCTGCAGCAGCACGGGTTCATCGCCCGGCAGGTCATCGAGGTGTTTTTCGATATCTCGACGACCGTACACCGGAAATACCCGGCTTCCTCCTCCCCCCGAGTCCCCCTTCAGAACGGCGGGATATCCCCAGGGAGACCCACCGCATCGATCGAGGCAATCCAAAACATCCGCCGGCCTGCTGAACACGATAGTTTCGGGATGGCGTACTCCTTTTTCCCGGAACAGGGCTGTCTGTTTCGCTTTGCCTCCGAAAGCAAAACGCACATCGAGGCGCGGGAACCAATTCCGAGCCCAGGCGGTGATGGCCGCGTAGCGCCAGGGTGAAACGTAGGCGGGCAGCACCACACCTTCAGCTCCGGCAAGCAACCGCCCGATGTCGGCATCGACCTCCATAAACGCCGGGAGGTTCTCTTCCATGGGAATTGCGGGATTGAACGAGACAAAATAGGGAACCGTCATCGGCGAGTACCTTCCTGCCGTGGTCGAATCTGAACAAGGGAACCGGGCACCCATTCAGCCCCGCCAATGTCAGCTGCACACATCCTTGCCATTTGATACCTCATCCGTATCTTATTTCTTATATCATCTTTACACCACGAAATCACGTGCCCGGAGTTGCGTACCCTCCCGCCAACATGGGTGCTGCATGCCATACCTTGAACCCATACCGCAGTTCCATGGTCTCGTTCCGAATATTCGCAGGTTGATTCATCGGGCACTCTTTCATTTATGTATGGATATTCATGCAGCTGATGTTTAGCTTCCCATATATAAAGAAAATTATTCCGGCAAACGCGTACTCGGACAGTTGTCGCACAAAGGTGGAATACACCCGGCAACATCGTCATTTCCGCAACAACCTCATTGCTGCAACATCGTCGTTGCTACGACATCGTCATTTCTACGAATGACGATGTGATCTTCGCGGGAATGCCGTTATGATGCGGAATGGCGTTAGGATGCCATTTCCGATTTCGAGCAAACCGTGAATTCCGCCATATCCCGTTCAATAGCTCCCTGGGTTCACGGGCTCATCCTGCCATGGCGTGCCACGCTTTGGGAGAAGGTGTACTCTGCATGACGCTTACTTTCAATGAAAGGTGCAACCTCATGACTGGTATAGTTTTTATTAATAGCACCGCGCTATTGGCAGCCATCATTTTCCTGTGGGGATGCGGAACCGGCGCACGATACGGCACCGAGCCTTTCGAGGTGTTGAACTACCGGGAAGCGGGCAGCCTTGAGACGACCGTGGAGGAAGGAGACCGTGGGAGAGGTTATCAGGCTCGGCCCGGCTGGCAGGAACGGGTGTTGACGGAAAAGGAACTCGTAGGGATCGGCGAGGCCGACCCGGAGCTGAGTCCGAGCGTTTCCCGGCAGATACTGGCTCGATTGAACGTCAGGGCTCCCTATTACATTGCGGAAGATATCCGAATGGGCCGACCCATCCGAGTCCCCAACGACTTTCGCTACTACAAGGGCTGGACCCCCATGCCCGACTCCATAGCCGAACTGCGTCATTTGTCCAAGTTCATCCTCATTGTCAAGGATATTCCCTTCCTGGGCTGGTATGAGTATGGAAGACTCGCAGGAGACACTCACATATGCATCGGCAGGGAGGAGGGATGGACAAGGTCGGGTCTCTATTCCGTCAGGGCCAAGGATGCGAACCATTTTTCAAGGAGCTATACGAACGCCTACGGCCAACCGGCTCCCATGCCCTACGCACTGAGAATCTACGAACACGTGTGGATTCATACGGGAGACATTGCCAGCGGATACTGTTCACACGGCTGTATCAATCTTCCCCTTGCACCATCGTACGAGTTGTTCCACTGGGCTGATTACGGAACCCCCGTCCTGATCGTCGAGTCCTTGAAAGATCTCGACAGCAGTATTGCCCGTAACCGGAACCACTGCCTGTTCCTGCTCGGAGGCTGTTCGAGAACCCGATCCGCCGTCGAATGAACTCCCTGGCAAGCCTGCTTTTTCCGGTACAACATAAGGCAGAAAAAGGTGTCCTTCGGACATGATTCGGGATGATCCGGGTGCCGGTCCGCACCGCCTTCATGGAATTTTTCTCCGGAGCACGCCGATCATTGTTTGCGTGGTCGAAAGATTCACCAAGAACCATCCGGGGCACTCATGAACCAACCAAACAGCAGGAGGTGACACTTATGTGGAAACTTGCCGTTCTTCTCGGCGCAGTTCTGCTGACCTTACCCTCCGGAACGGCAGCACGTGACTTTCCGTCGGACGTCTTCGAAACGGAGGAGGGAAAGTTGACCATCACGTTCATCGGTCATGGAACTCTCATGTTCACTTTTGAAGACACGATCGTTCACGTGGACCCCGTCGCACAGATGGCCGACTACACCCGGATGCCCAAAGCAGACATCATCCTGGTGACCCATGAACACCGGGATCATTTCGATCCAGCGGTCATCGAAGCGATCAGCACGGACAAGACCGTCCTGGTGCTCACGGAAGCCTGCCGGAAACAGTTGAACAGCGGCAGGGTGATGCGAAACGGGGACGTCGAAATCATCCAGGGGATCAGCGTAGAAGCGGTTCCCGCGTACAACCTCGTGCACATGCGGGCTCCCGGCCAGCCCTTTCATCCTCGGGGGGCCGGGAACGGCTACGTGATCACCTTCGGCAACAGGAAGGTTTACGTTGCCGGCGACACGGAAGACATACCCGAAATGGCCGAATTGAAGGGGATCGATATCGCTTTTCTGCCGATGAACCTGCCGTATACCATGACCCCCGAAATGGCTGCGCGCGCGGCTAAGAGCTTCAAGCCACGCATTCTTTATCCCTACCATTTCGGAGAAACCGACACCTCGACGATCATCGCTCTTCTGAAGGATGAAAAAGAAATCGAAGTGCGCATCCAGCCCATGAAGTAGGTGCAGGCGCAAAGAGTTTCAGCGGCACCGGCCGCCCTGCTCCACGAATCAGCGGAATATTCATTGTACGTTTCCTGGAGGGAACTCAGCGGGGATTTTCCAGGAACCAGCCGGATCAGCCACGAGGATGAGGCAGCATTTTGGCCATAGTTCATGATTTGAGCGAAATGAAGGTGGCGGGACGAACCTGCCACGCGACTTATGCCTGAAACGCATGGTGCGCACTCATCCGCAGCGGGAAGGTGCGCACCGTTTGTCCGATCGTCTTGAAGCAGCTTCTTCCTTTTATTCGTCAAAATCAATGATCATATCGGCTTCGTTACCGCACACGGTACAGGTTCTTGTCTGCTTTTCCTTTTTCTTCTGAACGCCTGCTTCAGGGACTTCGATGAGTTCACAGACGATGGTCATCTCGGCTTCGTTACCACACTTTTCGCAGTGACAGACTTCCCTTTTCTCGGCCATAGCGCACTCTCCTCTCGTTTTGTGATTTACATGGGGTTAGTGAATTTCCACCTTCGAGCGAGTCTTCGACACTGACATTATAAGCATCTTTCCTGCTGTGCAAACCCCTCGTGGCCGATTTGAAGGCTTAACACGAGCGGCTTTACAGCGTCGGCGCATGTACGCCGTTCCTGCGGCCAGCCCGCCGGACCTTTCTCCAAATCCGCAGCCGGTTTCGACATGAGGTTCCAACAGGGGCCTCGATGAGCGGCAACCGCCTGCTTGAGATCCCGTTCCCGCAGGCAACCGATCCCGGCAGTGGCGAAACGCAGGCATGGCCCAAGGGCAACACCGTGATCCCGTACAGGGATGCATCCGGACTTGCTTTTCCGCTGAAACTTCTTTGTATCATCAGATGGAAATGAATGCAATAGAGGATGCTTGGGCAGCCCCGAACGAGGCTTTCCCGCCTTCATTCCGCACTCTGGAGATGAACAAGCCGAGCTTTTTGCGCTTCCATTCGCGCGGGTTGACGATTAGAATGAATTGTTGGAATAAAATGCTACAAGCTCGAAGGCCGGCATCCACCCTGTTCGCCCTCTTGAATGCCGGTTCTTCCGCCAAACGCACATCCTGACGGTCGTCGCACAAATGTGGAATACACCCACAACAACGTCATTCCACAGCAACGTCATTCGGTAATACTACGTCATTCGGCAACACATCGTCACTCGGTAACACATCGTCATTCCCGCAAAAAAGGCGGGAATCCAGGAAAAGTAACTTTGCAGGGCGAACAGTTACAGGAAATGGGAAAGAGCCTGGAAGACAAGATGGATGGAGCAGAGCGATCCCGCCTGGAGAGATCTTTCTGGTGCGATGTGTGCTTGGACTGGATTTCCGCCTTCGCGGGAATGACGTTGTTGATGGTCGCGGGAATGGCGCTGTGATGCCCTATTACGATGTGTTGCCCAATTACGTTGTGTTGCCCAATTACGTTGTGTTGCCCAATTACGTTGTGATGCCGGAGGACGCTGCGATGCGAGGTTATGATGTTGAATGGCGCTCTGATGCGCAATGACGCAATGATGCCGTCTGACCTTTGCGTGAAAGGCACCAAGGGTACTCGTTTGCCGGATGGACTTGTACGCTGCGCAAGGCAAATCACATGATTGAAATACCCTGATTTTGCCCGTTTGGAAGTTCATACCTGAAGCCAACACTAATTCCGGATAGGAGGGAATGATGAGTCCTGAGGAAATGCGTAAGAAAGCGATCGATCTGTTCACCAGGCGTTTTCACTGCAGCCAGGCTGTCCTTGCCGTAGGGCAGGAAAAGATCGGCAGGGTGGACAAAGCCGTGATAAGGGCCATGGGCTCATTCGGGGGCGGCGTAGCCGGGTCGGGCATGGTATGCGGTGCGCTGACGGGAGGGATAGCCTTGATTTCGACCCTTTACAGCCGGGGGGACCTCGACGAGAAGGAAGATCCGAGGATGTGGTTTCTCAGCCATAGATTCATCAAGCGTTTCCGGGAACTGACGGAGTCTCACGGAGGCGTGGACTGCAGCGATATCGCACGAGTGGACTGGAAGGACCACGTAGCCGTCAAGGATTTCTACACCAACCCTGAAAGCCGTCGCAAAATCTGTATCCAACTGGTGGGCGATGCTGCTTTCGCGCTGGGTGAACTGCTGGAAGAGGAAGAAGCCAAAGAAAAACAAGCCGCGCAGGAAGGAAAGTGATCCTGGCCCCGTTCCTTCTCGGAGGCGTCCATGCCGCATCGGCACATCGACAGCCGGAACCCGCTGCATTTACAGGCGGCCTTCCGGCTGTGCCGATTTGGGCGACACGCCGTACTGTTTGGATCCGGTCTTTTCCCTTGAAATCGACAGGCACGCTTTAAGGTGTTTTTCGTGAATATGGACTGCCGACGGCGGCGGAAGGGAAAAAACTTGCGATGGTCGGACCAAATCGATTATTATCGGCGCCGCTGTCTGTAATCTCATCACGGGAGCCTTTCCGGCTTCTGCAACCACATCCATTTCGGAGACAAATAATGACCAAAGAAGCCACCAATCCTGTCGTAGTCATGGAAACATCCGAAGGCACCATCAAGATCGAGCTCTGGGCCGACAAGGCTCCCGGCACCGTATCCAACTTCCTGCGCTATGTCGATTCGAACTTTTTTGACGGAACGATATTTCACCGTGTGATCAGCGACTTCATGATCCAGGGTGGAGGACTCACGCCCGACATGAAGCAGAAGAAGACAGGAGACCCCATCAAGAACGAGGCGGCAGCCGAGTTGAAGAACAACCGCGGAACCATAGCCATGGCCAGAACGAGCCTGGTGAACAGCGCCACTTCTCAGTTCTTTATCAACGTAGTGGACAACGACTTCCTCAACCACAGGGACAAAACGCCCATGGGTTTCGGGTATGCCGTTTTCGGTCAGGTTGTGGAAGGCATGGACGTAGTGGACAGGATCAGGCAGGTCAAAACCACTTCATTCGGCCCGCACCAGGATGTTCCGGCCATTCCCGTCATGATCAACAGTGTCAGGCGTCTTGCCGACTGATCCGAAGGACGAACTGAACCATTTGAACACGCACATGGAGAGTCGCAGATCACTGCATCAAAAGCAGTTGCCGCTATTCGAAACTTGCTCTGTGCCCTCTCGCCCGAATCGAACCCAACGGATCCTGCCCGACTTCTGATACCGGCTCCTGACTGCCAGGCGGTTTACTGACCTCATTTCGGATGGGTGCGGTGATGAACAAGCAGAAGACCGCGTATGGATCGGAGGTCTTCTCGAGAGCAGATCACAGTCTAACCGTTTAGAGGAGCGCATTGGATGAAAGAGGGAGAAACCTACCAGGAGTTTCTGAAAAGAGAGTTCGACCCCGGACAGCTTTTCGACAAACCGGAACCCTTAAAGGGGATCAGGGTACTCGAGGTCTGCTACGTTGTACTCGGACCCGCGGCATGTGACTATCTGGCCGAATTCGGTGCCGAGGTGATCAAGTTCGAAGGGCAGCGGGGGGACCAGATGAGGTTCGTAACCCCTTATGCCTTCTTCTGGAAAAACATGTCGCCGGGGCTCGAAATCGAGAACCACAACAAGTACTGGGTCGGCATGCACATGGGAAATCCCAAGGCCAAGGAGATCTTTCTCGACCTGGTTCAGAAGTCCGACGTGGTCGTGGACAATCTCACCCCCGGCCGTCTTGCCGAATGGGGAATGAGCTACAAGGAACTCAAGGAAGTCAATCCCCGACTCATCCAACTGCACGTGTCCGGCTACGGCAGCTGGGGACCTTGGACGGGCAGGACATCCTACGATGCCGTGGCGCAGAGCATGGGGGCGCTGGCGCCCATCACCGGATTTGAAGACCGCGGCCCCATCAAGTCCGGAGTCTGGATCGCCGACTGGATAACAGGCCTCATGTGCGCCGTCTCCATCATGGCAGCCCTGAACTACAGGGAAAGAACAGGACAGGGCCAGTTCATCGACTACATGCAGGTGGAAAACGTCATCCGCTGGCTCGACTGGACCTGGCTGTACACCTTCAAGACCGGCAGGGACAGGCCGAGGGCCGGCAACAGGGACCTCGCCGCATGCCCTTCCGATCTGTTCCGGTGCACCGACGGATGGGTGGCTCTCGCCGCCTTCAGCAAAGAGGAATTCAAAGGCCTGTGCCAGGCCATGGACCAGATGTCACTCTACGAAAGATACTCGGAACCCCTCGATCGCCTCAACGATGACAACGCCCGCGAAATCCTGGGCATCGTCACTCAGTGGGCGCTCACAAGAAAAGTCGAGGAAGTCGAGGAATTCGCCGACAGGTTCGGCTTTGCAGCCGCCAGGGTACTCGAGGCCAAGGACGTTTACCACAGCCCCCATTTCAGGGACCGTACCACCGTTCAGGAATACGATGACGCGCTTTACGGCCCCATGGTCCAGCACTGCTATCCACCCCGGATGAGCGAGACGCCGAGCAGGCTGAAGTGGAGTTCCCGTCCTCTGGGATTTGACAACGAGTACGTTTTCACGAAGATTCTCGGCCTGCCCCAGGATGAGGTGAGGAGTCTTCAGGACGAGGGAGTCATTTTCAAGTGGAATCCCAAAATCCCCTCCCACTGCCCTCCGCCTGACTGGGATGGAAAACGTGGGATCAAACTCGGTTAGCAACCGCCTGGAGGATCAGACATGGACGAAAAAAAGATAGTCGGCCTGGCCGCCAACGCAGAATACGCAAGGTGGGCTCATCGCGAGACCAACCCAAAGGACATTTTCCATAAACCCGAAGCGCTCGACGATATCACCGTGATCGACGCAAGTCGAGGGAGCTTCGCAGGGCTTTTCGCATCCTCGATTCTTGCGGAACTGGGGGCGGAAGTCATTCGAGTCGAACCGCCGGAGGGAGACATTGCGCGAAAGATGACCCCCTTCGGGATGATGATCCAGGATACCGGCTTCGGCTACATCGTTGAAGGCAGAAACAAGTTTCACGTGACACTCAACCTTGAAAACGATGAAGGCAGAACCGTGTTCCGCAGACTGGCCAGGAAGGCGGATATTGTAATCGAAACCTTCAAGCCGGGCTACATGGACGGTCTGGGCATCGGATACCGGCAGCTGAGCGAGATCAATCCGAATCTGCTCTACTGCCCCATCCACACCTACGGCCAGTTCGGCGAAGACGCCCGCAAGCATGCAAACCAGCCCGATTACGATATCATCGACCAGGCGCGCGGGGTCATCATGTCCATCACTGGAGAACCCGATCTCGATCCCGACGTGCCGGACCACTACAAACGGCCCCTCAAGCAGGGCAACTGGATGGGATGGTATGCCGGAGGCGCATGGGCTTCCTTCGGCATCCTGACGGCGCTCCTTCACCGCAGAAAAACCGGGAAGGGACAACTCATCGACTGTTCGCCTCCCGAGGGTCTGCTCACCATCTCCAATTATGTCATGCAGTACTTCCACATGACCGGCAAGCAGATGCCCAGGGCTGGCAACTATGATTATGCTGTATTTCCATATACTTATGTCAAATGCAAGGATGGGTACACTTTTATATCGGGCTTCGCCGATCCGAACTGGGCAGCTCTGTGCGAGATCATGGAACGACCGGATCTGAAAGAGCGGTTCCCCACCATCAGGGAGCGCCTCAACCCTGAAAATCAGCCCAGGATTCAACACGAGATTGAAAATTTCACAACCCAGTACACATCCGACGAACTTCTGCGCATCATCACCGCATACCGCAACAAGCCCGACCGCAAAGGGACCGTCGTGACGGGCAGGCTCGAGACGCCTAAAGACGTGCTGCAAAGGGAACACTGGGAAGAAAGAGGCACTTTCTTCAAGGCCAATGACCCCCACTACGGTGAAGTGCTGGTGCAGAATTCCACTTTCAAGTCCATGTCCCGCACTCCCGGCCGCATCAAGTGGGTATGCCGCCCAGTGGGAGCCGACAATGAATTCATCTACCAGAAGTACCTTGGAATCGGCAGGCAGAAGATACAGGAGATGAAAAACAGCGGCGCAGTGTAAAAGACTGCGTTCCGCACATCCTCGCCACCGGAACGGCAGGCGGCCCCGATTTACCATCCCGGTGAACCCCGCCCGCCGTTTCTTATCCCCCTTTCCCGGGGGGGAACTGACCGGACCCATCATGAAGAAAAGAGGGGCGCTCCGCTTCGGGAACGCCCCTCGGCCTTATGGCTGATCCTCGCGTATTCGCGGTTCCTCGAATCCGCCGCGGTCAGCAACCGGCATGTTCACAGCCGGGCCATCAGCATGAAACCGTATCCCGGCGAACCATGCATACACACTCTACTGCCTGAATCGCCCCTGCCCTTGTTGAACCTCCTCTTCCTGCTGCCTGTCTTTCCTTCGCTTCCCTTCTGCTGAAGAATCCTGCTGAGGCTGCGGCCCCCGGCGTATCTGCTCCTCGGGTTTCGTACGCTGCCGCTCCTGAAGTTCCGGCTTGGGGCGTTCCTGGCGCTCCTGCACCCTCGGGGTCGTGCGTTCCTGCCGCTCCTGCCTCGGGCTGCGAACTCCTTCCGATTCCTCTCGCGGCTTCACCTGCCGGCGTTCCCGGACTCCGGGCTCCGTCCGGTCCCGGCGTTCCTGGCGCTCCTGCACCCTCGGAGTCGTGCGTTCCTGCCGCTCCTGCCTCGGACCGCGAACTCCTTCCGACTCCTCTCGCGGCTTCACCTGCCGGCGTTCCTGGACTCCGGGCTCCGTCCGATCCCGGCGTTCCTGGCGCTCCTGCACCCTCGGAGTCGAGGGTTCCTGCCGCTCCTGCCTCGGACTGCGAACTCCTTCCGATTCCTCTCGCGGCTTCACCTGCCGGCGTTCCTGGACTCCGGGCTCCGTCCGATCCCGGCGTTCCTGGCGCTCCTGCACCCTCGGAGTCGAGGGTTCCTGCCGCTCCTGCCTCGGACTGCGAGGCTCCCGAGTCTGTTCGCCCCGCACTCTCTCGTCCCGCTGCCCGGGCGGCCTGATGCGATCACCCGTCGAAGTCGATCCGTCCGGCCGCTCCCGTGGTTCTTCAGGCCTGAGATCGCGTCGTTGCCGGCGGTCATCGGTTACTGCCCCCTGGACCTCCTTCACCGGCCTCACCCTCTGTTTCAGTTCCCTTTGCTGAAAACGCACTGCATCTTGAGGCTTATTCACCTCGGCGGCCGGAACAATCCGGTTGGTCACCCTGGGACGGTCGACAGCTGCACGCCTGTCGATTTCACCCCTTTTCGCCCTGCCGACATTGTCTCTCACTACCCTGGCATCCCATCCTCTCGCCTGATCCCTCGCGATCTGCTCATTTCTGCTGATCCTGTTCACAACGGTCCGGTGTGGCTTGTTCACTACGTTGACGTTCGTGAAATTGTATCTCTGATTGATCTTGGTGTAGTTGTTGATCACCGTGTTGTTGACCACGGGAGCCGGCCTGTAGTTGTTGATAATGGTGGTCCGGTTGATGTTCCTTACCCTCACGTCATGGTAATTGTTCACGCTGTAGAAATTGTTCTGGTTGATGACCACGGCGTGGTCCACGTACCTGAACCGATTGATGTGGATGTTGATATTGGTGACATTGCTCACAACGACCGTGCGCGGCCCCCAGTGGCGATGGGTATAGTAGGGTTCCATGGGTGCGAGGGGGACCCAGCCGACGTTGACTCCCGAGTGTATCCAGGCCACCCGGCCGGGATACCAGTTGATCCCGATGCCGAGCCCAGGGGCAACGCCTACTCCGACGCTGACTGCCGGGGCGGGGGGAGCCCAGTACCAGTAGTTGCCCACATATACCCAGTTGCCGTAATGGTGAGTCACGTATCCGAACGGCTCATGCGGTATCCAACAGTTGTCTCCGTACCACACCGTCCATCTTCCTGCCGAGAAGGGGGTCCACCCGACGCCGACGTTGACGGGACGCCAGAAATAACGGTACGAGTTCTCATAACGGACCCTCTCCCACCGGCCGTGTTCTTCCAGAGCGTAGGCATCGTCGCGAATGGCCGGCGGCAGGTACCGGACGGAATCCCCCTTCACCTCCAGCCTTTTCGACCAGATTCTTTCCCGTTCAGCGTTCCAGTCATCCCAGTCGGCATCCACCTGCCCTTCCCCCGCCGTCACAAGCCGCTCATCGGCCACAACGGAAGAAGAACCCGGCATGACCTCATACCTCGTTCCGGTGGCTTCGTGAATGAAGTCCACCTCTCCCTTGATCGCAATGACCTCCATCGACTGATCACCCACGTAAAGGTCGAATATGGAGTCCGGTTGCGCCATCACATAACCGAAGGGCGTCGTTGCCTTGATGACGGCGGAGTTCCCCTTGCTGTAGAAACGCGCCACACCGGATGCCACATCCATCGCGGTAACATCGGTCTTTAGAGTCAGCAGTTGAATCTGGGTACTGCCCCCGATCCTGATCCAGCTGTTGTTGGGCATGATGAATTCGGAACTGCCTTCCTGCTCGGAATAGACAGCATCGTCCAGCCCGAAAGGAGCATCCTTGACCGTTGCCACCCAATCCTGCTCCTCGGGCACGTATCTCAACAACTGCCCTTCCACGTGCGAGATGCGGCCCACCAGGACCCCTTCCTTTTCAGCAGGTTGAGTACGCGCGGAAACCGCAGGTGCCGAAGCGATAAACAGAATACAACTCAACCATATCCATTTCCTTGATCTTGACATTAGAATTCTCCTTCCAAGTAATGGCAAGCTCCCCATTCAGTTCTGCCCGCACGATATCTCAGGCGGTCGGCTTTGGGCTCACAGCCCGGTTCTGAATAATGGTTCATCCGCCAAAGAAGTGCCTCCGATGCTTTCCACCCATCCGGGGCTTTTCACACAAAGGATCGATGGCATCACAACGATCCCGAATGACGTTCTTTCGGAATGACGGTGCTGCGGGAATGACGTTGCTGTGCGTTTATTCCACCTTTGTGCAACAACGGTCCGGGCACGCGTTTGCCGAAAGAACCTGAACAATCCTATCCGATCGTCTTCAAAATCGCATCCCTCCTTTACGGTCTGCCTCCGTCAGCTGCAGTTTCTAGCAATATGTGTTCCAGAAAAGAACCGGAGTCGATCCCGATGAGAAAAAAAGAAACCGGCGGCCCGGGAAATGTCCTGCCGGTTACCATTCGTGCACGCCTGATTACGTTTCTTGCACAGTCGCGAGCTGGGTTTCAGCCGCTCCTCTGCCACACCCCCACGATTCGGCTCCAAACATTTCCCCCCGTCCTCCAAATTTCAATTTTTTGACGATATTTCATAAAATTTTGTTTTCGTTGGCGCCGGGAATCTGAAGAGTAGGATTATACTGGTTCGGAGCCGTCCATAAAGACATCGAGGTTCGGAGATCCTGAAGACATGGTTTGACGGGCTCCCGGATGGAAGCGGTCAAAACAGGAGGGGCAGGCTGTCGGCGACGAGAAGACCTTTGAGAGTGGAGACGACCTTGCCACGGTGTACTCTGACAATGCCCGTTTTCTCCAGTTGCTTCAGGATGGGAGTGGGATCCGGCATGGATCCCAGGGCCGAAAGATCGACGCCGGCGCGTGTTCTGAAGCCGAGAAAGAGCTTTTCGAGGCGGACCTGTTCGGAGGAGAGGTCCTCCCTGCTGCAGACCGGCGGTTCACCGACAGACAGCTTCCCGCAGTATTCCGAGACGGACTTCACGTTGGACCACCTGACTGCGTCTTTGAAGGAATGGGCTCCGGGACCCAGACCCAGGTAGGGGGCTCGATTCCAGTACTTTTTGTTGTGCACGCATTCAAATTGAGGTTTCCGGGCGAAGTTCGAGACTTCGTAGTGGATGTACCGCTTTTGGGTGAGGAACCGGGACATGAAAAGGAAGAAGCTGTGCTCGCTGTCTTCGTCGATGGGCACGATTCGGCCTTCTTCCGCCAGCCGGCCGATGGGAGTGCCGGGTTCGATGGTCAGCTGGTAGCAGGAAAGATGGTGAGGTTCGAATTCCACTGCCCGCCGGAGGCTTCGAGCCCAGCCGGTCAGGCGTTGGCCTTCGAGGCCGTACATGAGGTCGACCGATACATTGTCGAATCCGGAAGACATGACAAGACCCAGTGCAGCTTCAGCCTTCCGGCCGGCGTGTCTTCTTCCGAGGCGCCGAAGCTCGCCGTCGTCGAAAGACTGGACGCCGAGGCTTATTCGGTTGAAACCCTGGCCCAAAAGGAAGCGCAGTTTCTCCCTGCAGACATCGTCAGGATTGGCTTCCACCGACATTTCGGCGCCTTCTGCAAAACGGAAGTGCCTGCGGATGCAATCCATGAGCAGACCTGCTTCATGCTCCATCAATGCCGTCGGCGTGCCTCCTCCCAGGTAGAGAGAACCGAAGACGGGGAACAGGTTCTTCCGAAGTACTGCTTCCCTTTCGAGGGCTTCGAGCCATTCGGGGACCAGGTCGAGAGAGGTGATCGAATAGAAATCGCAGTAGCGGCACTTGGATCTGCAGAAGGGAACGTGGATGTACAGTCCTGGAAGTTTCCTTCTATTCATTGTCAGACCTCAATACGGCAACGAACGCGCCCTGGGGAATCATGACAGACCCCACCATCTTCATCCGTTTCTTGCCCTTCTTCTGCTTCTCCAGCAGCTTTCGCTTACGGCTGATGTCTCCGCCGTAACACTTGGCCGTCACGTCCTTGCGGAAGGCGTTGACGGTGGACCGGGCGATGATCTTGCCGCCGATGGCTCCCTGGATGGCGATCTTGAACTGGTGCCGGGGAATTTCCTCCTTCAGCCGGTCGCAGACTTGCACGGCCCATTCCCTGGCACGGTCCCTGTGCACGATAAGAGACAACGCGTCGACCTTTTCCCCGTTTACCAGGATATCCAGTTTCACCAGGCTGCTTTCCCGGTACCCGATCAGATCATAATCCAGGGATCCATATCCCTGAGTGATGGTTTTGAGCCTGTCGTAAAAGTCGAAGACAACCTCGGCCAGCGGCATGTCGAAAACGATCTCCACCCTTCCCGTAGAAGGGTAGTTGAAACGGGGGTTCACCGCCCGCCTGTCCATGCACAACTTCATCACCGCGCCCATGTATCGCTCGGGAAGAATGATGCTCGCCTTGATGTAAGGTTCCTCCGCGACCCTGATTCGGATCGCCTCGGGATAGTACTGTGGATTGTCCACAACAACAGTGCTGCCGTCATCCAGGGTAAACCTGTACTCGACACTCGGCACGGTCATGATGATGGACTGGTCGTATTCCCTCTCGAGGCGCTCCTGTACGATCTCGAGGTGAAGCAGGCCAAGGAATCCGCACCGGAAGCCCTGTCCCAGGGCCACGGACGAATCCTTCTGGTAGACCAGGGAAGCATCGTTCAATTTGTATTTCTCGAGAGCGTCGCTCAGGGAAAGATAATCGTCGGATGAAATCGGGTAGATGGAGGAAAACACCACCGGCTTGGCTTCCTTGAAACCGGGCAAAGGAGAATCCGCCGGCATGGAATCCAGGGTGATCGTATCCCCGACCCGCGTATCACTCAAGGTCTTCACCCCCGAAATGATGTAGCCGACATCTCCCGCACTCAGACGTTTCCTGGGCTCCCTAGTGATCTTGAAAATGCCGACCTCCTCAACACGGTAGGCCGCCCCGTTGGACATGAACCGGATAACGTCGCCGGGCTGAACGGAACCTTCGAAGACACGACAGCTGACAATGGTGCCTCGAAACGGATCATAATGGGCGTCGAAAATCAGGGCGGAAAGCGGGTTCTCGGAACTGCCCGAAGGGGGGGGGATCCGTTCGACGATTGCTTCGAGTACATCTTCGATCCCACGGCCCTCCTTGGCGGAACAAAGCACCGCAAGATCCGAATCCAGTCCGAGCTCCCCTTCCATCTGCTCCCTCACCATGTCCACGTCGGCCGCAGGCAGATCGATTTTGTTGATCACCGGGATGATGGTCAGATCATGTTCCATTGCGGCGTAAAGATTGGCGAGTGTCTGCGCCTGCACCCCCTGGGACGCGTCCACCAGCAGCAGCACGCCTTCGCATGAGGCAAGCGCTCGCGAGACTTCATACGAGAAATCCACGTGACCGGGAGTATCGATCAGGTTGAGTTCGAATTCCTCCCCGTCGGGGGCTGTGTAGGGGAGCGTGACTGTCTGACTCTTGATGGTGATCCCTCTCTCCCTTTCAATGTCCATGGTGTCAAGCATCTGGTCCCGAAACTGCCTCTCCGGAACCAGCCCTGCGTACTGGATCAAACGGTCGGCAAGAGTGGATTTACCGTGGTCAATGTGTGCAATAATGCTGAAATTTCTTATGTTTGCCATGTCTTCTCAATTGTCTGGAAAGTAAAGGATCTATCGCTCCAATGGCTTGCATGCGAAAGATATCTTATTCTCTGCCGGCGGTAAACCGGCAACGTGCATTTGAGTCACCAGGACGGACCGATGAGGCGGCCGACGAGGAAATTGAAGATGGACAGAGCCCATGGAGACAGTGTAAGGATAATTATCCGGAGACGCAGTGCAGTCGTTGGACACCGTCGGAACACCCCGATTCAGGCGGCATTGCAGGAACATCAAATCATGGAGGTGGGTTACATGAAGGCTCTACGCATCGCCCTCGCGGCGCTCTTTATTCTGTCTGCTGCTTCGTGCTCGCTGAAGCAGAGCTGGAATCTTGCCGGCAAATGGCAGAGGGTCGACAGTGATGAAATCATCGAATTTCTGCCAAACGGCACCCTGTTCAACCTGGTAAGAGGAAAGACCAACATCACGGCGTCCTATCGCTTCCCCGATGCACAGCATATTGAAATCGATCTCGCCGGCCTGGGTCATATCACCGTAGCTTTTGAAGTCACGACCGACACACTGACACTCACCGATTCAAAAGGAGTGGCTACCAAGTACAAGAAGATCAAGTAACGGCTCGTATCCATGTCGTCTGAGTCAGCCGAATCCCGCATGAAGGTGGAATTGCCCGGCAGAACTCCTCTACGGTCTCCTGCACTGTTCCCGTGAAATCGAGGCGGCTCCGGGAGGCAATTCGCTCCCGGAGCCGCTGAAACCCGAAAGCCGCGTGCTTCCTGCTTGGAAATCCGAACAGCCGGGTTTCCCACTTCACATGAAACACCGCATGCCTGCAGACCATGCCGAACACATCGCGGTAGACGGTGTGCAGACGAACGGCTAGAAGGACGCCGAGATCCCGATGCCTCCGTAGACGTGGTTTTCCTTCCCGTCCCACGAAACGGCACGGATGTTGTCCGAGGCTTCACCACTTAAAGGATAGGCGAATCCTATCTTCGGAGTGACAGTGACGTATTTGCCCACCGGGATGTTCAGTCCGGCGTAGATAAGCCCCGAATGCCAGGCCGAATATTCGGCGGCTTTGTCTTCGATGTCCCACATCCCGAATGTCATCCCTACGTCTAAGCTCATGCCGTGCCATGGAATGGGAAAGCTGCGTGACAGGTCGAACTGCAACCACCAGCCAGGCTGATGGGACACCTCCCGGTAAGCGGTGAATCCCACGGTAAACCAAGGCAGTTCATAGGAGACGCCTCCGAAGATCTCGAACAGGTCGTCCACCTGGTCAAGGGAGTAATAGACCATGCCCACGGTTCCACTGAGTCCCTTGTATATGTTGTGAGTATAAGACAGCGTAAGGTCGGTTTCATTCCAGTTGGTCTGGTTGGAAGGCCCGACCGGATTCTGATCGTCGGTATCCAGGTTTCCCCATATGTTCAGGTTGAATCCCCGGTAGCCCACAGCCACGGAAGGCTGGATAACCGCGCTGTCCTTGCTCAACGCATACCCTCTCCAGATATACTGACTCAAAATATCGACATTCACCTCGGTGGTCGGCCTCTCCTCTTCAGCCCTGACCGGGACAGCCCCTAAAACCACATTTCCAGCGACAGCCACCACAAGAAAGATCGAAATCCACACTCCGCAAAGCACTCTTCTCATCACACAACCCCTCTCGAATTTGAGTCCACTGTTCTCCATGCCTGGCAACGATACACCTTCGGCAGTAGCTCCTCCCCAACCAGTCATTTCCAGTCACCGGCTCGAAATCCACTTTGTTTTGCCGGCCACAACATACTCTCCACGAACTGCAATCTGGCCCGGGCCTTTCCCATCCATAAAGCAGAAAACAGGCCAGAGAATTCGAATCCTCTTTTCCGTACACGTTCTTTGCTGGAAAACACCAGAAAGACCACAGGAGACATTGCAATCAACTTATCGATATTCCGTTGTTTAATGTACCTGGGAGACCAAAAGCTCGAAGAGGACCCCACCTCCGAAGACGCCTTCCTCCAGCATTTATTCGATCAAAACTTCTCAAATTTTTGGAACAATTTTGCACTTTATGGAGCTGACCTCAATCTGTGGGTACAAAACTGAACGATGGTTGCGGCACGGAGTCGATTCAAGTGAAGTGGGGCGGATGAATCGGGCTGGAGGTTTGCGGAGGGAATCGGAGTGCCCGTGGGAGGCGGCTGCCTGGTGGTCACTGCGTGACGATTATCCATTCACCCGGCATGCCTGTCCATCTCACCTCTCCCAAACCCTTCCTTGAATCCTCGGTCATTTTGGTTTATTGATGCCATGTAACCGGTTCTTCCCGTGGCAGGCCATACGTCGCTGGTTGCTTATCCTTCCACAATCTTCCAATGGCGGGTCTATGATGGATGAAAAACATTTGGAACAGCAACTTGCAGAGGAACTCATCGCGGGCTGGCAGATCATCGCAACGGGCAGCGGCTTTCTTGTCTCCACCGACTGGCACTGGCCCAACGATGAGCGCATAGAGATCTACGTGCGCACGGTCGGTGAGAGGGAAGACCTCTACATCGTGACAGACGGCGGGGATCTTTATAATTTCCTGTTTTCTCAGGGGATTGATCTGTCCAGGGATGAAAATGGAATGAAGATTTTCAGCAACACCGCGGAAAGGTATGGAGTCCGGATCCTGGACGGCCAGATGGTAAAGGGTTCGAGTGACGGCGACCTGGCCGGATCCATAAGGAAGATGCTGGAAGCGGTCAAGGACGCGTCCTTCCTGCTGTGGCACAAGTTGAACAGGGAAGGCTGCGTGCACTGAGATACCGGCCTGCCGAAAATGGGTGGGGCGAATCGGCATCACGGCTCCGTCGCCGATTGCAGCCGGGACTACTGGGGCAGGCTGATATTGAGATCGACTCGGGTCGAATCCTTGGGACGCAGATTGACGAGTCCCTTGTGCTTGTGAATGATCATCTTTGCAAGGGGAAGGTCGAGTGTTTTGGCCCGTTCGGGCTGTGTGGTGAAGGGATAGAAGAAATGCTCTATGTCGTCCTCGGAAACCTGGACTCCTTTCACAACCATCACCAGTTGGACTCCCTGGTCTCCCGGCTGAGTTCTCACCTCCAGGGCGCTGCCCGGCTGGCACAAATCCAGCAAAGCATCCATGATGGCTTCCATGGCCTTCTTGAAAAGCTCCGTGTCCAGGGGAATGAGTGACAGGTCCCTGGTCAGGAAAATCTCCAGCTTGACCTCAAAACTTTCAAACCTGGCCCGCTGTTCCTCGATGAGCGCCGAGATGAGATCGTTCAGCGAGGAACGCTGGGGAAGGATTTCAAAGGGCCGGAGATAGGCCAGGGTATTCTCGAGTATGCGTTCGAGGCGGGCCACTTCGGACACGATGATCTGGACTCTCTCCCTGTTCGGATCCCCCGCGGGGATACTTTGCAGCAGACGCCTGGCAAACCCTCCCGCCGCCACCAGCGGGTTTCTTATTTCATGGGCGAGTCGGGCCGACACCTCGCTGATGGTCCTCAGTTCCTCCGTTTGTATGATCTGCTGCTGCAGGCAGTAGCGGTCGGTAAGATTGGCGAGAAACCCGTCCACCGTCTCGACCTTCCCTTGTTCGTCGAGCACGGGCAGGGCGTGATCGAGCACATAGACGAGCCTGCCGTCTGGGTGCTGCAGCCGGTATTCGGCCTTGAACTCACAGCCCTCGCGCAGGCAGCGGTCCATCATCGGCCAGACCCTTGCCCTGTCTTCGTCCCAAACCTTCTGCCTCCAGAAAGTCACATCTTCCATCGCCTGCCGCGGGGTAATCCCCATGAGAGTCTCGATGAAATGATTGATGTAGATGATCCTGCCGTCATCCAGAAGACGGTAGACCACCAGGGGCACATTCTCGACGAGGGTCCTGTACTTTTCTTCGGATTCGCGCAGAGCCCGTGTCCGAATATGGACCATGTGTTCGAGGTTCTCAGCGTATCCCTGGATCTTTTCCCTCGATTCCTGCAGGAAGCGCAGCATGTCATCCAGTGAATCGGCAAGAATCTTCAATTCACCCGAGGGTGACACTTCAAGCGGATGAACCGGCTCGCCAACAGAGATCTCCCTGGCGAACTTGATCATCTCCCTGATCGGCCGTGTGAAATAGTCACTGATGTAGTAGATGGCGCCCACCGAAAAAATAAGGCCGAGGATTCCGATGCCGAGCATGAGCTGCCGGTACTTCCGGATGAGTGCCAGGGTCTCCGACCTATTCATGCAGAACTCGACCAGTGCGACGGTGTTTCCCTTGTAATCTTCCACGGTTCTTATGAGAACGGCATGGGGAGCCCCGTCGATCTGACGGATGAGAAATTTCGAGGTCTTGTTCACAAAGACCGACCGGTAGGTGGATTCCACACGGTGCACAGCATTCGGAAAAGTGGTGGCAAAACTGAAAAAGGAATCCTCCGATTCACCGGGCAGCAGAAAGGAAACATCGACTCCAAACTGCTTCTTGATCTCCTGAAGAAATACATCCCCGAAGTTGAACCCGATCTCGATCGTCCCGACCAGTTGGTCCATGAAGAATATGGGCGCTACTCCCCTTAGGCCGTAGCCGGTCAGCCCTGCTTCGAGCCCGAAGGTCTCGCGCTTCTCCGCCACCGCATCAAGAATGGTTTCCCGGTAATCGAGGGCATCGCCGAATTCATAGAGCCGCTGAAGACGAAGAAAGTTGGTGGGTGGCAGGATGTGAAAATTGAACTGGCTGATGCCGTAGCGTTCTTTCATGAAGACGTAGGCGGGATAGCAGAGGTTGATCAGGCGGAGCCTGTCTCTTTGAGCCAGAGCTCCCGCCACCTCGGGATTCCGTGCAAAGCTCGAGGCCAGGCTCACCGCCCACCGCCCCTGGAGTTCCATTTTGTGGTCGAGCGCCCGTTGGTAGCCGTCCAGGCGTTCGTATTCCTCGTAGCGTATGAGTTCGTTCTGGCTCAGGATGGCCAGCCCGACCAATGAGCATGTTCCGAACAGGGCGAGAACAAGGAAAGGCACGCTCAGGCGAACGCGAAGCGGAAGGTCGCGAAAGCGGGCCTTGGATCTGTCACTGCTGTTGGTTTGAGACATATTCACCGCCTCGTCGGGTGACAGTGATCATACAACGGCGATGAAGCAAGATTGTGCACGACATTCACTTCGGTCTTGAACAGGAAATCATCGCTGGGAATATCATCGAAACTCAACGGCTGCGGATGTACTCCAGTCCACGTTTCAAGCGATCCAGAACAGTCTCTTTGCCCATTACGCCCATCATCTCGAACAGGCCGGGACTCACCGTGCCTCCCGTAAGCGCTACTCTCACGGGCTGAGCAATCTTGCCAAACTTGAGTCCCATATCGTTCAAGATCTGCTGGAACACGCCTTCAAGAGACTCCTGCCGGAAATCCTCCATCTGCTCTATGGCGGAAATGAGCCTTTCGAACGGCTCCTCCATGATCTCCGTCAGAAACTTCCCGGCGGCAGCCGGATCCAGTTCCACCTTCTCCACAAAATATACCCTCATTGCATCAGCCATTTCAACGAGAGTATGGACTCGAGGCTGAAATGTGCAAATCGCCTCGGCCAGGTAGCCATCGGGCTTTGCCGAACAACCCCGTTGATCGAGAAAGGGCCGGAGGACCGGCACGAGAGACTCGGCCGACCGCTCCTTGATATAATGGGCGTTCAGCCACAGCAGTTTTTCCGGATTGAATACGCCGGGAGATTTCCCCACGTCTTCGAGCCTGAAATATTCCACCAGTTCCGATCGACTGAAGATTTCCTGGTCTCCGTGCGACCATCCCAGCCTCACCAGGTAGTTGATCAGGGCCTCGGGAAGATATCCCATTTCCTTGTAGGCCATCACCGACGTGGCTCCGTGACGCTTGGAAAGCCGGGTGCGGTCTTCTCCAAGAATCATCGGGACATGCGCAAAAAGAGGCAGCCGGATCCCCAGAGCCTGGTAGATGAGGATCTGGCGGGGAGTATTGTTCACATGGTCGTCGCCTCGGATCACGTGCGAAATGTTCATGGTCACGTCATCGACCACGACGGCGAAGTTGTACGTGGGTATCCCGTCGCTGCGCTCGATCACCAGGTCGTCCAGTTCCGCGTTCTCAAAAAAGATGGGGCCCTTGATGAGGTCATTCAAGACGGTGGTCCCGGAATCAGGGACTCTGAATCGCACCACCCGGTGCGGGCCCCGGCCCAGCCTGCGGTCTCTGCAGCGCCCGTCGTACTTCGGTTTTCGGCCGGCGGCCATGGCTTCCTTTCGTCTCTTTTCGAGCTCCTCGGGAGTACAGTCGCAGAAGTAGGCGTGGCCTGAATCGAGCAGCTTCCGGAGATACTCCCGGTAGATGTCGAGTCTTGCTGTCTGGTAGTACGGGCCTTCGTCCCAGTCCAGCTCGAGCCATTCCATGGCGTCGAGTATGGCCTTGATGGAGGCTTCCGTCGAACGGGCGACATCCGTGTCTTCTATCCTGAGAATAAACCTTCCGCCGTGATGGCGCGCAAAAAGCCAGTTGAAGAGCGCGGTCCTGGCACCCCCGATATGAAGAGAACCTGTCGGGCTGGGAGGAAATCGCGTGATGACGGGCTCCATTACGTCTGTGCTCCTTTGCTGTTTTCATGCAATAAGAATGAACGCCGAAAAGACACGGATTTGCCGTGTCCGGGCGGTAGACATCCGAGAAATCTCCTGTACGACCGGAATTTGGAAAGATTCACCCCAAAGGGCATGGTACGCATATCACAATCCCTCCTGAAACTCAAGAATTCGCCCTGTACCGGCTTCGTTTAACCCCTCGATCCGAAAAGAACGACCTCTGCGGCGCATCTGCCTTCAGCGCAAATCAAACAGCGCTGCTCTCAAGAAAAGAGCCTGGAAGATCAGGCGGAAATGACGTTGCGATTGTTTGGAATAGATGGCTTGCTCATTTTTTTTTCATCTGGCAGTATATGTCCCGCCTGCCGGGTGTCTTCGAACCGGACACCAATCCGCCCGTCAAGGAAAGCGTTTCCATCCGCTTCACGGCGGCGCGTTTGGGGGTGTCGAGGCTTGAGCCTCCCGCAGCCTCTTTGTCGGGTGCCGGTTCTGAATATGCTGGACGAAAAAGACTGCCCGCTTCGGCCAGGCAGGATCCGAAATGCGACGGGATCCACACGAATGGAATGATCATTCGAAAGGGAAAAAGACATGAGGAAGATGGTCTACCTGGCTTTGTGCTGCTTATGGGTCGGCATTCTATCCGGATGCGGTTCAAAGAACGACGATGTGATGGTTCAGCCCACTCCTGTGCCTGCAACATCCGCCGTCAAGATCAGAGTAACGGATGTATCGAACAACACGGGGGAACTTTTTGACGTGGACGTGATCGGCCTTCTGTGGAGCGGCCTCGACGAGGCACTGAGAAACCGGGGGATGCTCTGGACCCCCGCCTTCCCCGAGCCTCCCCTGACCCTGGAAGCAACCATCACCAAGTACAAGAAAGGAAGTTTGCTTACCCGATCGCTTGTTCCCTTCGCGGGAAGTACGGTGCTGGTGGCTCAATGTGAATTGAAGGACGGCACCCGGGTGATCTCTTCCGCCGAAAGCAGGGAAACCCTGTCCATGGGCAAGGGAGGCATGACATTCGGAGCGTGGCGGAAGATCTTTGGGACTGTTTCCGAAGACCTGGTCAGGCAAGTCACCGGGAAATTGTAGGGAACAACAAGGAAAGGCCGAAGAAAAAGGGTTCTTCCGGTAAACGCGTACCCCGACAGTTGTCGCACACAGGTGGAATACACCTGCAACAGCTTCATTTCCGCGAAGGCGGGAATCCAGGAAAAGCAACTGTGCAGGGTGAAACAGTTCTTGGTATAGACCATGGCAGGCAGACCAAACGGTACGCTGTACGTCGGTGTAACCCAGGAAATGGGAAAGAGCCTGGAAGACAAGGTGGATACAACGTGGATAGAGCAAGGCAATCCCCGGTGGAAAGTACGGCGAGATCTGCACTTAGCAGGCCGTTGACTGGATTCCCGCCTTCGCAGGAATGTCGTTGTGATGCCATCGATCTATTGCATGAAAAGCACCGGAGTACTCGTTTGCCGGATGAACCAGAAAAAGTTGCGCAGGGAAACCGGGAACCCGCATCTGTCCTGTTGTCCGAATGTTATTGACAAAATGACCGGCATCTCTATACTTAGTTGTTTACGCATTTTGAGTAGAGGAATAGCATGCGGATACGTGTCGACGAGATACCGGATTCAGGGCGTTTACTTCATCTTCACTGGGGTCAGGAGAAACTCAGGCAGTTCCTGGCACAGGACGATCCCTTCGAACTGAACCTGCTTCGACCGGTCAACGTGGATCTTGAAATATCCAGGAAAATGGATCACATCCATGTGACCGGATCGGTGAAGGGCTCACTCCAGGTTGCCTGCCACCGGTGCCTCAAGAGCTTCCCGTGGGCACTCGATGAGGCCGTCGACGTGGTCCTGGTGGAAGAAGAGAGACTTCCCGACGATGAGGAGATCGAACTCGATGCGGATGAACTCGAGCTGGAAATTTTCGATGGGGTGGCCATCGAGGTGGATCGCCTGATTGCCGAACAGATCTTTCTTGCCCTGCCCTACAAGGTGCTTTGCTCCGAAACCTGCAAGGGCATCTGTCCCGGGTGTGGAGTGAACCTCAACGATGAGACATGCACGTGCAAACAGGACGAAAACAAGTCGGCATTTTCCGTTTTGAAGGCGATCAAGGCCCGATTGCCGGATTCGTGAGAACTCGTAAGCATTTGGACTCGAACGCGCCTCTCTCAGGAAACACGCCCCTGCCTGTCGATGCCTGTCCGAAATCCCCCCTCCATCCCCAGGTCGGACAGAAACCAGTGCGATGAGGGCTTCCGGATGAGGCTTCGCAGACTCTCGAAACGAACGGGCATGCCTCCCGATCGGATGGTATCCATCCATTCCCCGGCGGGGAAGAGGGGCACCGTCATTTCCGGGCTGTCCGAAAACCGATTTCAGAATTTCCGGGTATCGGGAACCATAAAACTCAGATAGGGAAGGAGACCAGAAAATGGGTGTACCCAAGAAGAAAACATCCAAGTCCAGGCGAGACAAGAGGAGTGCTCACCATGGACTTTCAACGCCATCCACATCCCGGTGTCCGCAGTGCAACGAACTGCGCCTGCCTCACCGGGTATGCCCCGGCTGCGGATATTACCGTGACAGGGTCGTTTTGAATTTCGAAGAAGAGTAAATCCGGCGCTCCGTCGGCAGAAGGTCCGGACCGATGAAGATCGCGGTGGATGCCATGGGTGGAGATCATGCTCCGGAAGCGGTGATTGAAGGAGCGATCCTGGCACAACCCCACTGCGGCGCTGAACTCGTGCTGGTCGGCAACGAGGCGCGGATTTCGGGGCTGCTGCTCCTTGGCGGAGAAGCTCGGTCCATGAAGGTGGTCCATGCACCCCAGGCCATAGCCATGGGGGAAGCGGGGCCCATGGCGATCCGAAGAAAGCGGGAATCCTCCCTGCTGGTGGCCACTCGACTGCTGGCCGAAGGGGAGGTCGATGCGGTCGTCAGCGCGGGAAACACGTCGGCCGTCGTGGCGGCAGTAAAGTACCTCATCGGCCTCCTGCCGGGCCTCAGACGCCCGGCAATGGCCGTCCCGCTCCCGACCTATTACGGGAAACTGGTTCTGCTGGACGCGGGAGCCTATGCGGAAGCCCATACGATTCACCTGGCCCAGTCCGCCGCGCTGGCCGGCGCATACCTGCACGTAACGGAAGGACTGGATCGTCCCCGGATCGGCCTTCTTAACATCGGACGAGAACCCATCAAGGGAATCAGGGTCATCCAGCGAGCGTTCACTCTCTTGAACAGATCCAGCCTCCACTTCATCGGGAACGTCGAGCCTCATGACCTCTTTGCGGATCTCACAGATGCCGTCATCTGTGACGGCTTCGTCGGGAACGTGGTGCTCAAGATGTACGAAGGGTTCTCGGAAACGCTGTCGCAGTTCCTCGCATCCCGGGCCGAACAATACGGTGAAGGCCAGGCCGGAAATGTCCTTCGGCAGGCTCTCGACGAATTTCGCAGGTCCTGCTGCTATGAATGCGTCGGGGGAGCCCCTCTTCTCGGTGCCAGGAAGACCGTGGTCGTGGCTCACGGTCGATCCCGGCCGCCTGCCATCGCCAATGCGATTCAGCTCGCTTCTCATTTCGTGGGCAAGAGGGTCTACGAACAGATGTCGGAGGAGTTGGAAAAAGACGGGATCCTGACGGACCTGAAGCATCAGAACGCCTTGCTTATGCTCGAAACCCTTCGAAATAAATGGGGATTTACTCAAAAATAGACCTTGTCCCCTGTTCCGAAACACCACATTTCCCCCTGGGCGGATCGCCTCCAGGTGGAGAGGAGAAACATCGTGGATTATTTCTTGACCGAAGAACAGAAGATGATCCAGGATCTGGCCGCCCAGATCATGAGGGAAAAGATTCGGCCCGTGCGAGCTCAGCTGGACGAGCAGGAAGAGTTCCCGTGGGATATCATGAAGATCCTGGCTCAGTCGGATCTTTTCGGACTTTATATACCCGAGGCCTATGGCGGTATGGGGGGAGGCATCCTGGACAACTGCCTGGCCATCGAGAAGCTTGCCGAGGGGTGCATCGGCATTGCCACCTCATTTGCCGCCAGCGGCCTGGGGGCCTACCCTGTCCTGCTCTACGGCAGCGAGGCGGTCAAGCAGGCATACCTGCCCGACATCGCCTCCGGCAAAAGGCTCGCCGCTTTCGGCCTCACCGAATCGGGAGCCGGCTCCGATGTCTCGGGCATTCAGACCACGGCTGTGCGGGATGGAGACCACTACATCCTGAACGGCACAAAGCAGTGGATCACCAACGGCGGAGAAGCGGAAATCTACTCCATACTGGCCATCACGGACCGGTCCAAGGGTCCCAGGGGAGCCAGTTTCTTCGTGGTTGAGAAAGGGGATCCCGGCTTCTCTTTCGGCAAGAAGGAAAAAAAGCTCGGCATCAGGGCTTCCGCCACGCGGGAACTCGTTTTCCAGGATTGTCGCATACCCGCCGACCGCCTGATCGGCCGCGAGGGCATGGGGTTCATCATTGCCATGAAGACCTTCGATAAATCCCGCCCCGGCATTGGAGCTCTCGGCGTCGGCCTAGCCCAGGGGGCACTCGATATAGCCGTCGAATATGCCCGAAAGCGTGTCCAGTTCGGCAAGCCCATCATCGCCTTTCAGGCTATCCAGCACAAACTGGCGGATATGGCCACCAAGACGGAAGCGGCTCGGGCTCTCATCTACAGCGCCTCCCGGTACATGGACACGGAACCCCCGGACGCAAGCAAGGTAGCCGCCATGTGCAAGGTGTTCGCCGGAGATGTCGCCATGGAAGTCGCCACCGAAGCCGTCCAGGTCCTCGGCGGTTACGGCTACATGCAGGACTATCCTGTCGAGAAGATGATGCGCGACGCCAAGATCCTCCAGATCTACGAGGGAACCAACGAAATACAGCGCAATATCATCGGCCAGGAACTGAACAAGGAATACGCTCGCCTTAAGGACTCCTTCTTCTAAGAAACCCCAGCAACGGAGACAGCCGCAAATATGCATATTGCCGTATGTATCAAGCAGGTTCCCGACACCAGGAACGTGCGCATCGATCCCGACACGCACACCCTGGTTCGTCAGGGAGTGGAAAGTATTATCAATCCGTTCGACCTGTTCGCCGTCGAAGCCGCCCTCAGGATCAAGGATGACACAGACGCAAGGGTTACCGCCTTGACGATGGGGCCGCCACAGGCCGAGGAAGCCCTGAGGGAGACTCTGTCCCGGGGAGTGGACGAAGCGGTGCTGCTCAGCGACCGCGCCTTCGCGGGCTCAGACACGTGGGCGACATCCACCACCCTTGCCGCCGCCGTGAGCAAACTCGCCGACGTGGACCTGGTCATCTGCGGCAAGCAGGCGGTGGATGGAGATACCGCCCAGGTAGGTCCCGAAATGGCGACTCTGCTGGATATCCCGTACGCCACACTGGTCAGGAGCATCGAGTGGACTTCCGGCGGGGATCTCAAGGTCACCCGCCAGACGGACGAGGGCATCGAGATATGGAGGCTTCCCCTCCCCTCCCTCATCACCGTCCTCAAAGAGGTGGGTGAACCACGCATGCCCTCCCTCAGGCACAAGATGCGTGCAAAGAAGGCGCAAATCCCCGTCTGGGGTGCGGACGACCTGGGACTTTCCCCGGACTCCGTCGGACTCTGCGGCTCCTATACCCAGGTCGTCCGAGTATTCAGTCCTCCCCGGCGAAGTGACAGGGTCTTCATCGAAGGCTCGGTCGAGGAACAGGCCGAAGCGCTCTATCGTTATCTCAAGGAAGCCAAGGTACCCGGCATATGAAAGCCATCGTCGACAGGAAGAAATGTACGGTCTGTGGGGTCTGCAGCGATGCCTGCCCGATGGGGGCGATAACCGTCGGGGAAACTCGCATCGATATCTCCGACGACTGTACCTTGTGCGGCATTTGCGTGGACACCTGCGAATTCGGTGCGTTGAGTCTCCCCGAGGTGGGCACCGGACCCGAGGAAGACCTGGGGCTGTACTCCGGTGTCTGGGTCTGCGCCGAATGGCGCGACGGAAGCGTCCACAGGGTGAGCCATGAACTGCTCAGCGCCGGCCGGATGCTCGCCGACAAGCGTTCAGCCCCGCTCTGCGCGGTTCTCCTCGGCTCCGGCCTCGAAGAAAACCTTTCCCGCGAACTGATCACTTTCGGGGCCGACGTGGTCTACGTCGTAGACCGCCCGGAACTGGCGCGATTCACCGATGAAGCCTATGCGAACGTCCTGGTGGAACTGATCCGGACCAGGAAGCCGGAGATCCTTCTGGCTGGAGCGACCAGTACGGGGCGATCGTTCATCCCCCGGGTGGCTGCATCCCTGCGCACGGGCCTTACCGCCGACTGCACCGAACTCGACATCAGCGAAGACGGCCACCTGCTTCAGACCCGTCCAGCCTTCGGAGGCAATGTCATGGCCACTATCATCTGCCCCAACCGGCGCCCTCAGATGGCAACGGTCCGGCCCAGGGTGATGAGACCTCTCGTCATTGCCGGCCACGAGGGGCGGATCGAAAACGTTTCGGTCCCCGACGAGTGCCTGAAAAGCCGGGTGGAGGTTCTCGAAGTGATACCCGAGCAGGATCAGACGGCCAGGCTGGCGGAAGCCGAGGTCATCATTTCGGGGGGCCGCGGCCTGCGCAAGGGAGAGAATTTCGCTCTGCTGCAGGAACTCGCAGGCCTGGTGGGCGGTGCCGTTGGGGCATCGAGGGGAGCCGTTGAAGAGGGTTGGATCTCCCCGTCGCACCAGGTGGGCCAGACAGGCCGCACCGTTGCTCCGTCACTCTACATGGCGGTGGGCATTGCGGGGGCCATTCAGCACGTGGTGGGCATGCAGGGATCGAAGTTCATCGTGGCCGTCAACAAGGATCCGCAGGCCCCGATTTTTGACGTGGCAGGCTGTGGAGTCGTCGCCGATCTCTTCGAATTCCTGCCTGCGTTCATCAGGAAGATAAGACAGGAACGGGGCGAGACATCCTGACTCCGGCCATGAACAACATGATCCCCGCCTTCCAGGCACGTCGAATATCCGCGCTTCATGTTTGCGGCAGGCTCCGTCCTGCGCGGCTGCCGAAGTGCCCGGATCTGCAAGTGTTTTCAGTTCCTGTGACAAAGGGAGGCGAAGGGGTGCGGCGAGCTTGCACGGCAGGAGGTGGGAATCGGACCGCGGGCCGTGTTGTCCAGCCGATTGGACGAGGGCTGACAGACTGACGGGGACGAGGAAGAGATGAGTGAAAAACGAGTTGTGGTAGTTACCGGAGCCAGCAGGGGAATCGGGCGAGCCATCGCCGCGGCCCTGGCGCGGCCCGGTCATGATATCGTCGTGAATTACCATTCAAGCCCTGATGCGGCAAAAGAAACGGCCGCCGCCGTTTCCGACAGGGGAGGCTCCGCTTATCTTCACGGATTCAACGTCTCCGACCCCGAATCCGTAAAGGAAGCTTTCAAGCGGATCCTGAACGACCACGGTCGAATCGATGTCCTGGTCAACAACGCGGGAATCACCAGGGACAACCTGGTGGCCCTCATGAAGCCCACGGAATGGGATGAAGTGCTCGACACGAACCTCAAAGGCGCCTTCCTTTGTTCCCAGGCGGTGGTCAGGCCCATGATGCGCCAGAGATATGGGCGCATCGTGAATGTGACATCGGTCGTGGGAGTCATCGGAAATGCCGGCCAGTGCAACTATTCAGCGGCCAAGGCGGGGCTGCTGGGGCTGACTCGATCCCTGGCGCGGGAGCTCGTATCGAGAAATATCACCGTCAACGCCGTGGCTCCGGGCTTTATTCAAACCGATATGACTCTTCGTCTTCCGGAAAAGACCCGTGAAAGCCTGCTTGAACAGATCCCGGCAGGCCGATACGGGGCCCCTGAAGATGTTGCGGCCGCCGTGGATTTTCTGGCGTCCGATGCAGCCGGCTACATCACAGGCCAGGTCATCCACGTGAACGGTGGAATGTTCATGGGTTAGCCCTGCGCAAGTCGCCCCGCACAAGGGCCTGCTGTGCGGTTCAACTTCGGATCTCGTCTCCGAGCCTCCGCATTCAGCCAGGAGAAAAGGAATATGACATCCCATAACGGTCGTCGAGTGGTCATTACAGGAATCGGTCTGGTCTCCCCCCTCGGGACGGGCATCGAAGAAAACTGGACAAGCCTGATGGAAGGCAGATCGGGGATAGGACCCATCACCCGCTTCGATGCAGGACCCTTCTCCACCAGGATCGCCGGCGAAGTGAAGAACTACAACGCCGAGGACTACATACCCAGGAAAGAACTTCGCAAGATGGACCCCTTCCTGCGTTTCGCCCTGGTCGCCGCCGGACTGGCCTTCGACGACAGCCAGCTCAAGATCTCACCCGACCTGGCTCCTCGCGCGGGCGTCATACTCGGCTGCGGCCTGGGAGGACTGCTCACCATCGAAGAATCCCACAAGCTTCTCATGGAAGTCGGCCCCAAGAAAGTCAGCCCTTTCTTCATCCCGATGATCATTGGGAATATGGCTCCCGGCCTTATCTCCATCTATCACGGTGCCAAGGGCCCCAATCTTTCGATCCAGACAGCCTGCGCAGCGGGGACTCATGCCGTCGGCGAAGCCTTCAACATGGTGCGCAACGGGGTTTCCGATATCATGATTACGGGGGGAGTCGAATCCACCATTACCACCCTTGCCGTAGCCGGATTCAACGCCATGAGGGCCCTGTCCACGCGCAATGATGAACCCGAAAAGGCGTCTCGCCCTTTCGACAGGGATCGGGACGGCTTCGTGCTGGGGGAGGGAGCCGCGATCCTGATTCTCGAGGAAGCGTCCAGGGCGGTGGAGCGGGGAGCGAAGATATACGCGGAAGTGATCGGTTTCGGAGCTTCGGGGGATGCTTTCCACATGGCGGCGCCGGCTCCCGAAGGAGAAGGCGCAGCTCGATGCATGCAAACGGCCCTGGACGACGCCGGAATCGCGCCGGCCCAGGTCGAATACATCAACGCTCACGGCACGTCGACGGACCTCAACGACAAGTACGAAACACAAGCCATCAAGACGGTTTTTCGGGAACATGCATGGAAGGTGGCGGTGAGTTCCACCAAGTCCATGACGGGGCACCTGCTGGGAGCGGCGGGGGGAGTGGAAGCCGCTTACACGGCTCTCACCATCGACAGGCAGATGATACCCCCTACCATCAACTATGAATATCCGGACCCCGACTGTGACCTGGACTATGTGCCCAACCAGCCGCGCAAGGCGGATGTGTCGGTGGCCATATCCAATTCCTTCGGATTCGGAGGCACCAACGGTACGCTGGTGTTCAGAAAATGGAACGGACAGTAGTCACGGGTAAAGCAGCTTGTTAAATATATACAAAAGAGACAAAGGCAGGCGGTCATGCGAATCGTTTTAGGGTGCGATCACGCCGGTTTGAGGCTCAAGGAGAAGCTGGCGGCCCATATCGAGAATCTGGGTCATTCGGTGGAGGACATGGGTACGTATACCTCCGAATCGGTTGATTACCCCGTTTATGCCGCCAGGGTGGCAAGAGCGGTTTCAGGCGGGGAAGCGGAACGGGGTGTTCTCGTCTGCGGAAGCGGAATAGGCATGTGTATTACCGCAAACCGCTTCCGGAGGGTTCGCGCCGTAATGGCGTCCGAACCGTTTGCGGCGAAAATGAGCCGCCGGCATAACGACAGCAACATATTGTGCCTCGGGGAGCGGTTTATCGGCGAAGACCTTGCCGTTGCCATTGTCGAGGCCTGGATCGAAGAGCCTTTCGAGGGCGGCCGCCACAAGAGACGAGTGGATCTCATCGATCGAATCCTTGAGGACGGTTGAATCCGGACCGGGGACATTCCGCCCGGTCAGGAGTCTTCATCCCCGGGCCTGCATGGTCCTCCCGGTTCTGCACAAATACGGCTTCTATTCTTGCACCATTAATTATCTCGACGAAAGGGAAAGGACATGTCCTATCTGAAGTCCACCGATCCGGAAATCGCCCAGGTGATCTGCGAGGAGGAAAAGCGGCAGAAGGGAAAACTCGAGCTCATCGCCTCGGAAAACTTTGTCAGCCGCGCAGTCCTCGAGGCCCAGGGATCCGTGCTCACCAACAAGTACGCCGAAGGTTATCCGGGAAGGAGATATTACGGAGGCTGCGAATACGTGGATGTGGCGGAAAGACTGGCCCAGGAACGCGCCAGGCAGCTCTTCGAGGCGGACTACGCCAACGTGCAGCCCCACTCCGGATCCCAGGCCAATATGGCCGTCTACTTCGCCGTGCTCCAGCCGGGAGACACCATCCTCGGGATGGATCTGCGCCAGGGAGGACACCTTACCCATGGAAGCCCCGTGAGCTTCTCGGGCAGGCTGTTCAACGTTGTCTCATACGGTGTAAGAAAAGACACGGAACAGATCGACTACGACCAGGTGGCCTCTCTCGCAAGGGAGCACCGGCCCAAGATGATCGTCGCGGGAGCCAGCGCCTATCCGCGCATTATCGACTTTGAACGCTTCGGAATGATTGCCAGGGAAGTCGCTGCGTACCTCATGGTGGACATGGCCCACATCGCGGGCCTGGTTTGCGGAGGAATGCATCCCAATCCGGTCCCCCACGCCGACTTCGTTACATCTACGACTCACAAGACGCTTCGAGGCCCCCGGGGGGGACTCATTCTTTCCCATGCGTCCTACAGCAAGATGCTGGACAGCCAGATCTTCCCGGGAATCCAGGGAGGCCCCCTGATGCACGTGATCGCGGCCAAGGCCGTCGCATTTCGCGAAGCACTGCAGCCGTCGTTCCGCGAATACCAGAAGCGCATCGTCGACAACAGCAGGTCGCTCGCCGCGGGACTCATGTCTTACGGCTACCGGCTGGTGTCCGGAGGCACCGACAATCACCTTATCCTCATGGATCTCACTGCCAGCGGCATGACCGGCAAGACCGCCGAGGAAACCCTCGATCGGGCAGGCATTACGGTCAATAAGAACTCCATCCCGTTCGATCCTCAAAAGCCGTCGATCACCAGCGGCATCCGCATCGGGACTCCGGCCCTGACCACCCGGGGTATGCATCCCGAGCACATGAAGACCGTCGCCCGGTTCATCCATCGGGCGCTGAGCGCCGTCGGGGATGAGCAGGCTCTGAACATGCTGAGGGGGGAGGTTGCCGAATTCTGTTCTTCCTTTCCTCTTTACGAAGGCCAGCCCGGCCTGTGTTCTCTGTAGGACTCGTCGGACAGAAACCGGAAACATGGGATCATGGACCAGGCAATTACAGCGCAGGATCTGCTTTTCATGAAAAAAGCTCTGCGCCTGGCTTCTAAAGGTGCAGGCCGCACGAGCCCCAACCCCATGGTCGGGGCCGTGGTTGTCCGGGATAATGAGGTGGTCGGCGAAGGCTATCACCGGTTCGTCGGGGGACCCCACGCGGAAGTGAATGCCATTGAAGCCGCGGGAGACAGGACGCCGGGAGCTGTGCTCTATGTTACGCTCGAACCCTGCAATCACCAGGGGCGCACTCCCCCCTGCACTCGATCCATCCTCGACGCGGGCATCGCCCGGGTGGTGGTCGGCATGAATGATCCCAATCCGCGCGTGTGCGGCGGAGGAGCCGACCATCTGAGGCAAAGAGGAATCGTGGTCGACTCCGGGGCACTCGAAAGAGAATGCCGCCTTCTCAACCAGCCTTTCATCAAACACGTTTCCACCGGCCTTCCCTACGTGACCGTAAAGGCCGCGACAACCCTGGACGGCCGCATTGCCACATCTTCGGGCCATTCCCAGTGGATCAGCAACGAACAATCCAGGCGCCATGCGCATCAATTGCGATGCAACCTCGACGGCATCCTGGTGGGGATCGAAACCGCCCTTTCCGACGATCCGCTGCTCACCGCACGTCTGCCGGGCAGGCGCAACTGCAGGCAACCCGTGCGCATCCTGCTCGACAGCCGCCTGCGCATTCCCATGAACAGCCGCCTCGTCCGCACGGCCCGGGAAGTTCCTTTCTGGATCGCATGCAGCCTGGAAGCCGACGAGAAGAAGGAACGGAAGCTGGCCGAAGCAGGGGTGAACATACTGCGCCTGCCGGCGAAGAATCATCGAATCGACCTGGTCGGCCTGCTGCGGGAACTCGGAAAAAGACAGATCACGAGTCTCCTCGTGGAAGGCGGAGCGTCGGTGCTGGGGGCATTGATCGAGGAAGGGCTGGCCGACGATTTCTGTTTCTTCTACGCGCCCAAAATTCTCGGAGACCCCGAGGGTATCCCCCTGGTACGCGGCAGACCACGGGAAAAGATGACCGAGGCGCTGCCCGTCTACGATGTGAAGGTGCGCCGCTTCGGCGCGGACGTCATGTTGACGGGCAGATTCAGGGAAACCATCTACTAGGCGGAAGCCCCATGTTTACCGGACTGATCGAAGGCACCGGCACCCTTTTGAAAATCGACCATCGAGGCGTTGACGCCGGAATGATCATCCAGGCCGACTACATTATGCACCCATTGACACTGGGCGAAAGCATCGCCGTGGATGGAGCCTGCCTTACGGTTACATCGTTCAAGGGAAGTGTTTTCACCGTGGACGTTTCCGCCGAGACGCTGTCACGAACCACCCTGGGCCGCAAAACCCCCGGTTGCAGGCTGAACCTCGAACGGGCCCTGAAGATGGGAGACCGGCTGGGCGGACATCTCGTGAGCGGGCACGTGGACGGCATCGGCGTCCTGAGGGAAAAGCGGCGGGAAGGGGTTTCAACGAGGCTTTTTTTCGACATACCCGCCGATCTCTCGAGGTTCGTGATCGGAAAGGGATCCATCGCCGTCAACGGCATCAGCCTTACGGTCAACGGCTGCGGCCCGGGACGGTTCGATGTGAACATCGTTCCCCACACGTCGGATCGGACGACGATCGGGAGTTTCCGCATCGGCGAGGAAGTGAATATCGAGACGGACATCATCGGCAAGTACGTCGAGAAGATGCTCGAGGCGTGGAAGCGCGGAGAAACAGGAGAGGAACCTGCGACCGGGACCCGCATCGATTCGGAATTTCTAAGGAAACACGGATTCATGTGAGATCAGCCTGCTGCTTGAGAATGAACGCATCGGGTGTTATAAATAAAAGTTTCCATATGACGGATCGGCATCGCTGTTCGCATAGACTACTGAAAAGGAGAAATGACATGCCTTTGGCAACCATCCCTGAAGCATTGGAAGATATCCGCCAGGGCAGGATAGTGATTCTGGTTGACGATGAAGACCGTGAGAATGAGGGCGATCTGTGCATGGCAGCGGAAAAGGTCACGCCGGAAGCGATCAATTTCATGGCCAGGTATGGCCGGGGGCTCATCTGCCTTTCCCTCACCCCCGAACATGTCGATCATCTGCGGCTTCCCATGATGGTCACCAACAACCTCTCCCAGTTCCAGACGGCTTTCACGGTATCCATCGAGGCTCGAAAAGGAGTCACCACGGGCATCAGCGCCGCGGACCGGGCGCACACCATTCTCACCGCCATATCCGATGACGTGAAGCCCGACGATATCGTCAGCCCCGGCCATATCTTTCCTCTGCGCGCCAAAAAGGGGGGAGTCCTCGTACGCACCGGCCAGACCGAAGGCTCCGTGGACCTGGCCCGCCTCGCCGGCCTCAAGCCTTTCGGAGTCATCTGCGAGGTCATGAAGGACGACGGCACCATGGCCCGCATGCCCGACCTGGAAATCTTCGCCGAGACACACGGGATCAAGATCGTTTCTGTTGCCGATGTCATCAACTACAGGATGCAGCACGAAATATTCGTTCACCGGGCCGCAACGGCAACGCTGCCGTCCTCCTTCGGAGGCGACTTCCAGGTGATCGTCTATTCCAACGATATCGACGACTACTGTCACATGGCCCTGGTCAAGGGGGAAATCCATCCCGAAGACGAGGTGCTGGTTCGAGTGCATTCCGAATGCCTGACCGGCGATGTTTTCAGTTCTCTGCGCTGCGACTGCGGCGGGCAGCTTCGAGCTTCCCTCCAGCGGATCGCCCAGGAAGGCAAAGGAGTGCTGCTTTACATGCGCAACCACGAAGGCCGGGGCATCGGACTTGTGAACAAGATCCGCGCATACGCCCTGCAGGAAAAAGGCTACGACACGGTGGAGGCCAACAAGGCCCTCGGCTTTCAGGCCGACCTGCGCGACTACGGCATCGGCGCCCAGATGCTCGTCGACCTCGGCGTCAAAAAAATGCGACTCATGACCAACAATCCCACCAAGATCGTCGGCCTCCAGGGGTACGGCATCACCGTTACGGAACGAGTCTCCATCGAGATTCCGCCGAACGAATGCAACATAAAGTACCTGAACACCAAGTGCGTCAAGATGGGCCATTTGATGAGCTGCATTCTGGAAGAGGATGAGATAAAATGAAAATCTACGAAGGGAAACTGCTTGCCCAGGATCTCAAGTTCGGTATCATTGTGAGCCGGTTCAACGATTTCATCGGGGAACGCCTCCTCGGGGGAGCCCTGGATGCGCTCAGGCGGAGCGGCGCGGACGAACGGAACATCGACGTGTTCAAGGTTCCCGGAGCGTTCGAAATCCCGCTTGTCGCCCGCAAAGTCGCCGGCTCCGGACGCTACGACGCGGTGATCTGCCTGGGCGCGGTAATCCGGGGAGCCACCCCTCACTTCGACTACGTTGCCAACGAAGTTTCGAAGGGCGTGGCGACTGCCGGCCTGGAATCGGGAGTGCCGATCACCTTCGGAGTCCTCACGACGGACACCCTGGAGCAGGCCATCGAACGGGCCGGTTCGAAATCGGGCAACAAGGGCTGGGACGCCGCTGTGTCCGCCATCGAAATGGCGAACCTCATCCGGCAGATCGCCTGATGAACCTCGAACCGGAAATGTCGAGGACCGCCTTCTATACCATGCAACTATCGATCTTTCCCGGGGGTGTACATTCCCACCCCCTTTCCTTCCCCAACCACAACAGTGAGTAGGTGACATGGGCCGGCGCAGGCGTTCCCGGGAAATCGCCCTCCAGATTCTCTACCAGATGGAAATGACGCATCTGCCTCCGGAGGAAGCGATCGACCTCTATTACCAGATCTTCAAGGAAGACGACGACCTCGAATTCGATATTCCCATGTCTGTTCGGCCGTTTGCCGAAGATCTCGTGAAAGGGGTCGACCTGCACCAGTCCGAAATCGACCGCGTCATCGCAGCCGCTTCCGAACACTGGCGGATTCCGCGCATGTCCATCGTGGACCGCAATATCCTGCGCATCGCCCTGTTCGAGATGCTCTTCTGCCCCGACATCCCTCCGAAAGTCTCCATCAACGAAGCCGTCGACCTCGGCAAGACCTTCGGAAACCCCGATTCCGGCGCATTCATCAACGGCATCCTGGATCACATCCTCGCCGACATCAGCTCCCACGACAATCAGCAAAAACCCTGAATCCCCCCAGTTCGCGGATCCACGTCTCCACGGACTCCAACATCCCACGAAACTCCCCGGCCCTGGTTTCGGGTCCACGGGATGACAATGAGGCGACACGCCTGTCAATCCGCTTACATATGGATTCCGGTCCAAAAAGTCGTGTTACTCCATTTGATAGCGCAATCCGCGCTTGGACTGGATTCCCGCGGGAATGACGTCGTGATCTTCGCAGGTATGACGTTGTGGCGCCTGATGACGTTCTGGTGCCTGATGATGTTGTTGTGCCTGATGATGTTGTTGTGCCATCGATCCTTTGCGAAAGAAGGATCTCGTTCGAGAAAAACATTGGATGCGTGAAAAGCACGGGAAATACTCGTTTGCCCAGTGAACCATTTGTTGCCGGTTTCTTCATGCCGTTGCACCCGCAAAAACCCGGGCTGCGTCTTCTCTTTCGGGAACCTGCAACCCGGTCGAGGTTTACACCGGCGCGGCTTCTGTGGCAGAATTTGAACGGGCGGCGAAAGGATCCGACCCGCGGCCGATTGCCGTCCAGTGGAAGAATACTTCATCGCGGGTGAACGAGGGGAGTTTCTCAATGGATCTGGGTTTGAAGGAAAAGGTAGCCGTCGTGACGGGTTCGAGCCGGGGAATCGGCCGAGGGATCGCTCTTGGCCTCGCGTTGGAGGGATGCCGGATCGTCCTGTGCGCACGCAACCAGGTGGACCTCATGAAAGCCGAAGAAGCCGTCCGGGCCAGGAACGTCGAAACACTGGCACTGCCTCTCGACATCACCAAACCGGGCAGCGAACTTCAACTCGTGGAATCGACGCTCAGGAAATTCGGTCGCATCGACATCCTGGTCAACAACGCGGGAGGCAACCGGCGGGGCAGGTTCGAAGCCACGACAGACGTGGACTGGAAGGAAATCATCGACCTGAACCTTCTTTCGCACGTCCGGATCAGCCGTGCCGTGGTGCCTCACATGAGAAAACAGGGTGAAGGAGTCATCCTGTTCATGGCTTCTGTTTTCGGACGGGAATCGGGAGGCCCGAACCTGTCCATTTACAACACGACCAAGTCCGGGATCATCAGCCTGGCGAAGATCATGGCCGTGGAACTGGCGCCTCACGGGATACGCGTCAACAGCGTCGCGCCGGGGTCCATCCGCTTCCCGGGGGGAAGCTGGGACGGGCGGGCGAGGGAAGACCCGGAGGCCATCGCGGGTTTCGTGGAACGGGAGCTTCCTCTGGGCCGATTCGGAACGGTCGAGGAAGTCGCGGATGTCGTGGTCTTTCTGGCCTCGAAGCGCGCCGGCCTCATTACCGGGGCATGCATCAGCGTGGACGGCTGCCAGTCCCATTGCCTCATCTGACCCGATTCCCGGTGATTTCAGAAAGGGCCTTCGAGGGATTCGAGCCCCTTTTTTCTTCGGATGGCTTCCAGGACACCGGCTGTTCCGGTCATCATGTTGTCGCCCAGCGGAGCTCCAGGTATGACGGGCAGCCGGGTGCCCCTGACCAGGTTCCGCCTGGGTCCGGTCGCCACAACGGCACCGATGGATTCGAACCCGGGAGCGCCGCGCACATAGGCGCCATGGCCGCCTTCCGCGATCACCCTGTCGTGCCGCAGCTTCCCGTCGGCAAGTTGCTTTACCAGGAGATCCAGGCGTTCGACGGTCACGTCCCGGGTGTGGTATTCGAAAAATCCGGCAATTTCAATGCCTTCGATGGCCGCCGCCACGGTGTGGGAAGTTGCCACATCGAGTACGATGCTGTTCGCAGCGGCTCTTGCATGGAAGTCGAGAGACGCTCCCAGAATGGCCGCCATGCCGCTGTCCATGACATAGACCTCGGGAATGGACAGTTCTCCTGCGCTTTGCGCAATGGACTTCAGGCGGTTGAACGTCGGCGGCACCGAGTCTTTATTGAAAAGCAGCGCGTCGGGGCGGGGGGTTGAGTCCAGAAATGTCCTGAAGACGCTCTGCCTGTAGTCCAGGTGAGACACGCCGCGGGGAGGGATACCGTGGTCCTGAGCACAGACTCCCAGGACATCGAAGGAGAAGGGAATACCCATTCCTTCCACGATAAGTCTCAGGCGGTCGGGTTCGAGGTCGCCGAGGGTGAGGACGGCGTACCTGCCGGTACCTCTTCGTTCTTCCGCGTCGTCGTCTTCGATGAGTTCCATCCCCGAAGCCGAGACCCTTTCCAGGTCGTGATGAAGAGTGAGGGCCGCGGAATGCGACATGACGACCCTCGATGACCGCGCCTTCTCTTCCAGCACGCGGGAGACGGGCCCACCGCCCATTTCGCAGCCGACGACCAGGATTTCCCCCCACATGGCGGAAGCCTTTTCGGCAACCGTCAGCACGGGAGACCGCACGACGGCCTTGAAGTGATGATTCGAGTCGTCATCGTAACACAGAACATCCATTGTGCCCGCACCGACATCCACAAGCAGAGACCTGCCCATTCGTTTGCCTCCTTGCCTTGATTGCGGAAAAAGACGCTCCCGGAGTCTACTCCGTTGTGCGCCCCCTGTTGCTTATGCTAATGTTGAAGCCGCCCGGTGGACGAACCTTCGATTCAGCGCCGATTGACCAGGGAGAAAAGACCATGCGCAGCGGAAACCGTTTCAAAGTCAACGTGGAAGACCTCGCCGCAGCGGACACCGTTCGATTCGGAACCCGGACACGCCGCGTGCTGGGCCGGGTTATCCTGGTACTGTGCGCATCCTGCATGGCCCTGGTGCAGATCCCCGCACCTGCGGAGTCCACCTCGCCGGTTTCCCCGCCGGACTCCGCGAAAATCCAGGCCGTCATGGCGGATTTTGAAAAGTACGTCGAGGAGAACATGCACGTCTGGGGTACTCCGGGTATGGCTGTCGCCGTTGTCCACGACGACAGGGTCGTGTACTCGAAGGGCTTTGGAGTCAAAACGATCGGGACCCGGGACCCCGTGACCGAAAACACGATTTTCCAGATCGGCTCCACGTCCAAGGCCTTCACATCCGCGCTGGTCGCCATGATGGTGGATGAAAAGAAAGTCGCCTGGGATGACGCCGTGGTCGATCACCTCCCCCAGTTTATGATGTACGACCCGTGGGTGACAAGACACTTCAGCGTAACCGACCTCATGGCCCAGCGCAGCGGACTGCCCGCCTATTCTCTCGATACCCTGTCTTTTCTCGGCTTCGACCGGACTCACATCACCAGGTCGTTGAGGCTGATCAGGCCCGAAACCAGCTTCCGTTCCACTTTCGCATACCAGAACAGCCTTTTCCTGGTGGCCGCCGAACTCGTGGAAAAGCATTCCGGAAAAAGCTGGGAAGAGAACGTGCACAGCCGCATCTTCACACCTCTGGGCATGACGAATTCCTCGACGGACGCCGCTACATTCCAGAAGGCCGCCGACGTCGTGTCCCTTCACCGGCGAATGGATGAAAAGCCCACTCCCCTGCCCCGGGACTGGGATCTGCTCGACTGGGTCTACACCTACGGACCTGCAGGCGGAATCAATTCGAACCTGGTCGACATGATCAACTGGCTCAGAATGCTGCTTGCGGGCGGGATGTTCGAAGGCAGGCAGATCGTGAGTTCCGCAGCCATGGAACACCTTCGTTCGCCTCAGACCGTCATCCCGTCAAGCACCGTAATTCCGCGCGGCAGGGAATACTATTGCCAGGGATGGATTCACAGGGAAAATAATCCTTATTCCATCGTGTGGCACAACGGAGGCACATCGGGGTGCAGCACCATGATCGCCTTTTCTCCCCAGGCCCGCATCGGCATCGTGATCCTCTCCAACCTTGCGCCGGCGCCGCTGCCCGACGCCCTGGCATTTCGATTCTTCGATATGGTCTTCGGCCACCCGGCCCGGGACTGGAGCGCCGAATACCTTAAGGCCGTCCGAAAGGCTTCCGATGAAGCCAGGGCAAAAATCCTCGATGCGCCGGCCACCCCTTCACCGTCGCTTCCTGCGGCCAGGTATGCGGGGAAGTACTTCAGCCGGGTGTACGGAGAACTGACCGTGGAGGAAAGAGACGGGAACCTCACCCTCTTCGCCGGCCCGAGACAGCTCCGCATGCCCTTGAAACACTGGGACCGGGACGTATTTGCACTGTCGCTGCGCGAACTCACGGACATGCCCACTTTCGTGTGGTTCCAGTTGAACCGGGAAGGCGTTCCGTCAACCGTTACCCTCGATTTCATCGAAAGGGAGGGAGGCGATCCTTTCCGGCGAAAAGACCATTGACAGCGGCATACTCATGAAGACCGGAACGGCTCCGGTTGCTTCCATTTCTTCTGTGTCCCCGGTATAGAAGGCAGACGGAACGACCTCACCGGTTCAGCGCCCGGTTCGAGCGGTCCGTGATCGATGCCTGGAGGCGAGAAAAAACGGAGAGACCAGCATGATGGAAACACCTCGTAACTGTCAGATAATCGTCAGACGCCCTGTAAGAACGCGCGCAGAACCCCTGTGATTACGAGGGCATTCCTGCTTGCGTGCGGGTGCTTTTCCCGGCCCGCCGTCGGATTCGTCCGGGGTCGGAATATTGTCATGAAAAGAAAGGAAGCACATGGCAGAGAAGGTCATGCACCTGATGCGCAGAGGCGCGATCACGTGTGCGGAAGACACCACCATCCAGGAAGTGGCCCAGATCATGGTGGTCAATTCCATCAGGTACTGTGTGGTCATCAACGGCAGAAACGAAGTGCAGGGAATCATATCGGCCCGGAGCATCCTGAAGGCGTATGGCAGAAACCTCAACGCTACGCGGGCCAAGGATATCCTGCTTCCCTACACCGTTACCATCACCCCCAGTTCATCGCTGAACGAGGCTGTTGAACTCATGAGCAGGAAACGGATCGAGCACCTCATCGTCGTTTCGGACCGCCCGGGAAGCAAGGCCATCCTCGGCCTCCTCCACGCCGAAGACATCGTCAACCGCATGGCGATCGCGTGAAGGAGGACAGGCCGATGGTGAGGATATGCGACATTATGCACAAGGGAGTCATCTTCTGCTATCCTGATGACCATATAAGGGACGTGGCCAGGATGATGATCGAGAACCAGTTCCGGTCCGTGGTGGTGGTGCACGAGAGCGGAGAGGTCTGGGGGCTCATCTCCATGATAGACATCATTCGATTCCATGGAATGAATCTGGAGAATATCATTGCGGAAGATGTGATGAGGCCTTATCAGATAAGCGTGGACCCCCAATGGCCTCTGGAGAAGGCCGTTGAACTCATGAAACGCCGAAAGATCGAACACCTGATCATCATCGATCCCCATGCAGGACCCAAACGCCCCATAGGAATCTTGACAAGCTTCGACATCGTGCGCTTCATGTCCCGCATCGAAACCGGCCAGTACCAGCAGATGCTCAAGATGCCCCGGGAAGAGAGTGAGGATCCGAGCCGGTGATGCTCCGCCGCGGGGCAGGAGGATCGTGACCGGGCAAATACAGAGTCATCGTCTCGATGAATTTCGCACGGCCGGTTTCCGGGGCGGCGTTCGTTACCGGTATGGTCAGTCTGCAGATGCCACGGAGGAGACGAAAAATGAAACAGTCGCTTGGAGCCAGGACCCTCGTATTCCCCACGCCCGCCTGGGTGGTGGGCACCTACGACAGGCAGGGCAAGGCCAACGTGATGACCGCCGCGTGGGCGGGAATCTGCTGCTCGAAACCACCCTGCATCGCGGTTTCCCTTAGAAAAGCCACCTACACGTACGGCAACATCGTGGAACGGAAAGCGTTTACCGTCAATGTTCCGTCCGAACATCAGGTGAAGGAAACGGACTACCTCGGGCTTGCAAGCGGCAGCAGAGTGGATAAGCTATCCGCATGCGGGATCACTCCCGTAAAAAGTGAACTGGTGGATGCACCCTACGTGCGGGAGTTTTCGATGGTGCTCGAATGCCGGCTGATCCACACCATCGAAATAGGTCTGCATACTCAGTTCATCGGTGAAATCCTGGACGTCAAGGCCGACATATCGGTCCTGGGCGAAGACGGCCTGCCCGATATTCGCAAGGTCAAACCCATCGTGTTTACTCCCGAAACCTTCACCTACCACAGGATCGGAAGCATGCTGGGGAAGGCCTTTTCCATCGGCAAGGCGATCACCTGATTCCGAAACCGTTCGCGGGACAGCCTCGGCCGATCATGAACGGACTCGCGTTCCAACCATGCACTGTGATGGTTTCCGAGTTCGTACTGCAGGGAGGATATGCAATGAAGGTGGCGGCATTCAACGGCAGCGCGCGAAAAGACGGCAATACGGCCATCCTGTTGAGATACGTGCTCGATGAACTCGAGCAGGAGGGCATCGAAACCGAGATGGTGCAGCTCGGCGGAAAGAAGATCCGCGGATGCACCGCCTGCTATAAGTGCACAACCAACAAGGACAGGCGCTGTGCCGTGAAGGGCGACGCAGTGAACGACTGCATCCGGCTGATGGAGGAATCCGATGGAATTCTGCTGGGTTCCCCCACCTACTTCGCCGATATCAGTTCGGAAATGAAGGCACTCATCGACAGGGCCGGGTTCGTGGCCAGGGCCAACAGCGACATGTTCAAACGCAAGGCGGGAGCGGCAGTTATCGCTGTGCGCCGCGCCGGTTCCATCCACGCCTTCGATTCCATCAACCACTTCTTCCTGATTAGCCAGATGATCATTCCCGGGTCCATATACTGGAACATGGGTTTTGGGCTGGACAAGGGCGAAGTGGAACGGGACGAAGAGGGAATCAAGACGATGAAGATCCTGGGCCGGAACATGGCCTGGCTTCTCCAGCGTATTCACCGATAGCCCCGGCGAACAAAAACTGGAGCACAGAACATGCCGGGACGGGCCGCTCCCGCCGCCCGTCCCGGTCCCTTCTTTTAGTCAATATATTGACTATGTCAATCATTTGACATTGCAAAATACCCCAAAACCATCCGCAATTGCAGAGCTTTGCCTGCAGACCGTGATGTTTTCCTGCCTGCCAGGCTGCAAAGACCCGGGACCTGCCCGCAAAACCAAAGGGAAAAGTGAACCGGCCCCCCCTGACGGGAAAAGACTTTGCACCGCAAACCGCCGGTCTTTCCTTTCCATGCGTCCGGATGGATGACCCTGCCCATGTCGTTTCGGTTGTCCATTGTCATGTCCAGCTCCACTTTCTATTCCATTGAGCACCTCAGTTGGCACGTGACGTGTATGTAATTGACAACACGCAAAGAGATCATTTCCTCCCCGCTGAGGGGAGGGCCATGTTTTCCCGGTTTTCCCGGGCGACTGACACTGGGCAGGCGGGAGGGAAAGAGAGCGGGAGGCTGACCGTGGATGGGGGTGGGGTCTCTGCCGGTGTTTCAAACAGGAGCAGACCGGTCCGGCGCAAAGATCCTGGGGCGGACCCGCAGGGCATCCCGTCAAAACCTTGACTATCCGACGAAATCCTATTCACGGTTGGATCATCGACTGGACACATGGAAATGCAGGGCGGGCCTGAAGGGACTGCAGGAATCCGCGAAGTCCGATTTTCCGCAATTCTCCGCGCAGCGGGGAGGCAAAGAGCGGGTGGCGGTGTGGATGAGGCGTCGCACGGGGAAAAGGAAGGCCTCTGCCTCGGATGCATATTCGCAACATCGGGTGTTTTCAACAGCGACCGAACAACCTGTGAGTGAGACAGTGGGAAAAGAGGGGTATGGAACATACGCCTGATACCTGGAAGAATTCGTGCCGGGAAGACGTAGCCTCTTACGGACGACGCCTGTCCGAGAAGGAGCAGGCCGTTCTCCAGCACAGCGACATGGTCCGGTACATGGCTTTGCGTCTGTTATCGAGGCTGCCGGATCACGTGTCCCTGGATGACCTTTTCAGTGCGGGCATCATTGGACTCATCGATGCCATCGACAAGTACGATTCCAGCCAGGGCATTCCGTTCAGGTACTACGCCAAGATACGGATAAGAGGGGCGATGCTGGACGAAATCCGTTCCATGGACTGGGTGCCTCGGTCTCTTCGTCAGAAGGGGAGCACCCTCGAAAAGACCTGCATGATGCTCGAACAAAGGGAAGGTCATTTCCCGACGGATGAAGAAATCGCGAAGGAACTCAAGATAACCCTGGACGATTACTATAAGCTGCTCGATGAAACCAAGGGAATTTCCCTGCTCCCCGAAAACATCAACGAGGCGATTGTCGAAAACGGGGAAGCACATTTTCTCGCGACGGAATCGGACGAACTTTTTCACTGCGCGCACCGGCGGGAGATTCAGCGGCACATGGTGGAAGCCATAAGAGGCCTTTCGGAAAAGGAGCAGTTGGTTCTTTCGCTGTATTATTTCGAGGAACTCACCATGAAGGAGGTGGGGGCGGTCATGGGATACACGGAATCCAGGATCTCCCAGATTCACACGAAGGCGATTCTCAAGCTCCGGACTCGGCTTTCCAGGAAGCTGAACGCCGACGACCTTCCGGCCCACGTCGGCACCGCGGATGCCGGTGGTTCCCGATAACGGATCGCGCGAATTCGGCTCATCGCAAAAGGCCCGCCAAGTGCCCCGACGATAGCGGGAACCTGCAGCCTCCGGCGGGTGAATGCTATTTGGGAAAGTTTATAGTGAGTTTTTCTTCCTTTTCGTCTTTCTCGGTCCTGATGACCACGTCGATGCTGCTGTCCCGGATTCCCAGCGCCAGCGGGACCTTCGCCTTCTCCTCCTCGGCATGGATAATCCCCCTCATCACCTCCAGCACCTTTTGACCGACGGCGGTCCCCGGCGACGGCAGATCCGACTTGCGGTACTTCGCGGTGACCGCAACCTGCCCGTCGACCGTTCTTGTGAGCGAGATCTTCCGGGCATTTCCGTTTATGCCATGAAGAACCGCAAGGGCGATCCATTTCAGGGCCGCTTCCTCGCTGACGGGCTCCTTTCCCAAAATGGACATTTCCTTGAGCGGGTCCGTCGTTGCAAAGCAGTCGCACAACTCCTGTACCTTAAGATGCAAACTGCGCTTGTCTTTCATTGTCTCCGTTCCTTTGTGCATGGGTGGAAGCCGACATCGGAGCGCGGCCCGTCGCCGCGCTTTCCGGCATGATGAAAAAGTAGACACGGCATCGATCAAGTCAAGCGGCGGAGAAAGACGCAGTTCTCGCGGGCAATCGAGTGTTCTGGGAGTCCAGGGAAAGGGCGGAAGGAGGAAGGGCTCGCCACGGCTCCACCGGGCGATCTACCCGGCACGCCCGGGGAAGCGGCAGCGGGATGGAGCAGGTTCTGCAGGCGATGTCATCTGTCACCAGGCGCAATCCACAGGGATTCGGTCCCGCCGGCGACTGTGCACGTCCTCCGCTACTTGGATTCTTTCTTGTAGCTTTCCTGAAAAACCTGCGGGTTGATATTCCCGGAAGCGGGTCCACCGCACTCGGGAATATAGCAGGACACGTCGACGAATTCGCACTTTTCCTTGCACGAAGGGCAGGTTTCGGGAGGAGCCGCAAGATCGACGGTATTCCCGCAATTGTTGCACTTCCAGACGGCCATGAGTTTCTCCTTTTGAATCAAGGTTCAGAGGACTGCTTTTCGTTAAACACCGTGGATTTCCATGTTTTCATGTACCTGAAACTTAACTATACGAAGGCAAGAAATCAACTCGGGTGATTATTCTTTTTCAAACGCTGGAGCCATTTCCTCTTTTCTTTAGCTTTTCCATGAACTATCCTGGCTTAACAGGAAAGAAGGTGCAGCCGCAACAGGACGGACTGTTCGCCGGCAGCAGGCTTCCCTCTTCTATGGCATCCACTGGGTCGCGATTTCCAATGGTCTTGTCTGATCTTCTTTTTGCAGGCTTTCTCTTACTGTTTCTCACTCAGACCGCCTTTGCATTCTGGCTGGAACGCATCAACCTGAGACACCTCGAACTCTTCGGAAAACAAGTCCCCGCATCCCTGGAGGGGGTGGTCGACTCGTCGAAGCTTCCGCGCATATTCGAATACACGACCGCTCGAAGCCGCTTGAACTCCTCCAGGGAGCTCGTTTCAGATGCGATTCTGCTTGGCATGATCCTCTTCGGCGTGTTCCCCGCGATCGAGAGCACGTTCACCGGCTGGGGTCTCACCGGCGTGCAGGCCGGAGTCCTCTTCTTCCTGTTGCCTGGAGCAGTCCTTTACCTGGCCGGGCTCCCCTTCGACTATTACGGTTCCTTCGTCGTTGAAGAGCGGTTCGGGTTCAACAGGGCAACGGTCGGCCTTTGGGTCGCCGACCATGTCAAATCGGCCCTTATTTCGTTGCTTCTGTTGATCATCGTGCTGTCACTTCTCTTGTGGACCATCGAGTGGGCTCCCCACTCCTGGTGGTTCTGGGGGTTCCTCATCGTTTCCGTTCTTCAGATCGTTGTGGCTGTTCTCTATCCCGTCGTCATTGCACCCCTTTTCAACAGGTTCGAGCCGGTCCGGGATGAACTGCTGTCAAAGAAGATCAAGACCCTCATGGAAAGCAACGGCATTGAGGTGAAGCACATCCTGCAGATGAACGCCGGGTTGAGGAGCCGCCACACCAACGCTTATTTCACCGGCATGGGAAAGACCAAGCGGGTGGTTCTCTACGATACCCTGCTCGAATCCCACAATCACCAGGAGATCCTGTCTGTACTGGCCCACGAACTGGGTCATATGAAGAAAAGACATGTTTTCAAACAGATTCTGCTGTTCCAGATGCTGATGGCCGGAGGATTCTATCTTACCTGGCTGCTTGTGCAATGGCCGGTCCTTTATCGGGCCTTCGGATTCGAATCCGTTCGCCCGTACGCCGGGCTTTTCATAGCGGCCATATTCTGGGAAAAGGCCGGCTTTTTCCTGCGCCCTTTCCAGATGGCGGTTTCAAGGCGGTTTGAACGCCAGGCCGATCTTTTTGCCCTGAAGATCGTCGGATCACCGGCTTCGATGATTGCGGCCCTGAGAAGGCTCGCCGACGACAACCTGGCCAATCTCGCCCCCCATCCTCTCTATGTTTGGTTCCACTATTCTCATCCTCCACTTCTTGAAAGGATGTCCCTGCTCGATGGAACAAAAGGTGAGTCACGCATGACCTCCACATCCTCCATCGACCGCCGAAAGTCCCAATCATGCTAGGAACCGTCATCAACGTTGCCGCCGTGGTTGCCGGCAGTGCGCTTGGAGTATCCGTCGGATCGAGGCTTCCCGAGCGGATTCGCGAAACCGTCCTGCACGGGCTCGGCCTTCTGACGCTCCTTGTCGGCCTGCAGATGGCTCTCAAGACCGAAAACATCCTTATCGTCATGGGCGCGGTATTGACTGGAGGGATCCTGGGAGAGGTTTTCAGGATTCATGACCGTCTTGAACGGCTTGGAGTCTTTCTCCAGATGAAACTGGCGGTTGGGAGCGCACAATCGTTCGGGCAGGGGTTCGTCATGTCCAGCCTGGTGTTCTGCATCGGGCCGATGGCCATACTGGGTTCCATCCAGGACGGCCTGACCGGCGACTACAGCCTGCTGTCCATCAAGTCCATCCTGGACGGCTTCGCTTCCATCGCCTTCGCTGCAGGCATGGGCTGGGGGGTGTCCCTTGCCGCTGTGACCGTTCTCATCTACCAGGGATCCATTACGCTCTTTGCGGGGTCATTCTCCGAACTTCTGACGCCCCCCATGATTACGGAAATGACGGCCACCGGAGGCCTCATCATCCTGGGAATCGCATTCAGGCTTTTGCAGCTGATGGATCTTCGTCTCGCCAACTTTCTCCCAGCCCTGGCCATTGCTCCGTTCATTGTCGCGATCATCCCCCTGGTACGGGGCCTGTTCTGAACGTGTTCGCCCCGTCCTGCAGGCTTCGCAGATGATAGTAGAGTCCGCGCAGGGCCATGAGTTCCTCGTGAGTGCCCTGTTCCACGATCCGGCCTCGCTCCATCACCAGGATGCGGTCGGCTCTCCTGACCGTGGAAAGGCGATGAGCGATAACGATGCTCGTGCGGTTGGACATGACCGCCTGGATGGCCCGTTCGACGAGCATTTCCGTTTCCGTGTCCACGCTGGCCGTTGCCTCGTCCAGTACGAGAATCCGGGGGTCTCGAGCAAGGACCCGGGCAAAGGCCAGGAGCTGCTTCTGGCCTGCCGAAAGGTCCATCCCGCCTTCGCCTATCCTGGTGTCCGGACCCTGTGGCAGCTTGTCGACCACGGCGGAAAGCTGCGACAGGGCAAGGATGTTCTTCAGTTCCTCGCCGGACAGCCGACGGTCGAGAAGGATATTCTCCTGGAGTGTACCGGGAACGACCAGAACGTCCTGCATGACGAGCCCGATCTGTTCACGCAGGCAGTAAAGGTCCAGTTGCCTGAGGTCGATACCGTCCAGGAGTATCCTGCCTTTCCAGGGATCGTAGAAGCGTTCGAGCAGGCTGATGACGGTGGTCTTCCCTGAACCCGTCGCTCCGACGATGGCCAGCGTCTCGCCGGGATGGACCCGGAAAGAAAATTCTTTCAGCACAGGGCGGTCCGGGTCGTACCCGAATTCCACGTTTTCGAAGGCGATGGATCCCCCGGTGCGGATAACGCACACCGGAGCCGCGGCTTGTGGGAGCAAGTCTTTCACCTCGAGGATGTGGAAGATCCTCTCGGCCGATGCCATGGCCGACTGCACGATGGAATACTTCTGGGAAAGCTCCCGGAGCGGTTGAAAAAAAAGGCGCATATAGGCGATGAAGGCGGTGAGTATCCCGATGGTCATGTGCCCTTGGATCGTCTCGCCTCCCCCGTACCAGATGATGAGAGCCAGGGCGAGGGAGTTCATCACCTCGATGAGGGGCACGAAGATGCCGAAGATCCAGATCTGGTACAGGGCGGATTTGTAGTATCTGCCGTTGAGCGTGCCGAAGCGATCGAAGATGTCTTTTTCCCGCAGGAACAACTGAATCACGGTAATCCCGGACACGGTTTCCTGGATGAAGGCATTGATGGACGCAAGGTGAGTGCGTATCTGGCGGAACGCATCCCTGCTGAATCTTCCGAACCAGTAGGTGATGACGGCCATGAGGGGAAAGGTGACGCTTAGAATCAGCGCCAGCCGCCAGTTCATCCAGAACAGGATGGCCAGGATCCCCACCAGGCGCACTCCATCGTTAAACAGCGTCACGATGACGGACGTGAACATCTCGTACATGTTCTGGATATCATTGGTGAGTCGAGTCACGAGCCGTCCGACGGGGTGGGTGTGGAAGAAGGAGAGATTGAGTCCGACGACGTGCGTGAAGAGCCTCTGTCTGAGTGCGTGCATGGTCCGCTGGCCTGTCCATTCAAGGATCATGACCTGGATGAAGTTTGCGATGAACCCGACCACCACGATACCCAGGAAGACGATGGAAAGTCTTGCCACTCCCTCGATCCGCACGTCGACCTCCTCGTGGAAGGCGAGAATATGGTTGTCCATACCCAATTGGACCAGCCGGGGCAGGGCGAGACTGGCAGCGGTAATGACAAAGGAAAGCAGCACGGCGGCGGCAACCCAGCGCCATTGAGGCAGGATGAAAGCGAGGATGCGCTTCCAGAGCCTGAAGTCTCCGATCCGGGCGAATTGATCGTCTTCGGAATATCCTGGTTCGTGGCGCATGAGGTATTATCCCGAACTGGTCTGCTGCCGGTAGATGGTCGAATAGAACGGACTCCGGCTCAGAAGTTCCTGGTGCCTTCCCCGGGCGACGACCCGTCCTTCCTCGAGGACGAGGATTTCATGCGCGTCGGCCAGCGGAGCCACCCTGTGAGACACGACGATGCACGTGCGTCCGGCCAGGTAGGCCGCGATGGACCGGATAATGGCATGTTCGGTTTCAGTGTCCACCGCCGACAGACCGTCATCGATAATGACGATCGGCCGATCCGCGAGCAGGGCTCTGGCGATGGCCAGTCTCTGGCGCTGCCCGCCCGAAAGCTTCACTCCCCTTTCCCCGATCCTCGTTTCATAGCCGTCCTTCATGGACATGATCTCATCGTGTATCGCGGCTGCCCTGGCCGCTGCTTCGACCTGGTCGCGTGTTGCGAGAGGGTTTCCCATGCTGATGTTGTAGGAAATTGTATCGGAGAAAAGAGTGACCTGCTGGGGCACATAGGCGATGCTCCCACGTACCGCTTGAATGGAAAGCGAGTTCACATCCCGGCCGTCGAAGAAGACCGTGCCGGGCGCAACGGGGTAGAGCCTTGAAAGCAGGTGGCACAGGGTCGTCTTGCCCGCGCCTGTCCTTCCCACAATACCCAGGAATTGGCCGGCGCGGATTTCGACAGTAATATCCCTGAGTGCTCCTTCCTTCTGGTGCGGGTAATGAAACGAAAGGTGCCTGATCTCGATGTCGCCCTTGAGGGGTGACGGAGGCGGAGACGCCGGGGGATCCTTGAAGCTCGGCCTTTCACTCAGCAGGCTGCCGATGCGCCCAAGGGAGGTGATGCCCCGCTGGAAAAGGTCGGCCACCCAGCCCATGGCCATCATGGGCCACGTCATGAGAAAGAGATAATTGATGAAAGCAACGAAGTCCCCTGCGGTGATGACTCCATTGATCGTCATTCGACCTCCGAAGAAGAGGACCAGGAGCATGGAGGTATTGGCTACGAGGCCGGAGACGGGGAAAAGCGTGCCGTAAACGACGGCCAGCCTGAGGTTGTCTCGCACATAGGTTTCCCCCATGCGGCCGAATTCTTCGCAATGAGGCCTTTCCTGGTTGTAGGCCTTGATGAGGCGAATATTGGTGAAGGCCGAGCGGGCGAATTCGGTCAACGAGGAAAACTGTTCCTGGACCTTCCTGAAGCGGCGGTGAAGGCGCGATGAGAGAATGCGGGTAAGCAGTGCTAGAAGGGGCATCGGCGCAATGGCGATCAGGGTGAGTTTCGGATCGATGTAGGCCATGAAAGCGATGGCGGCAAGACCCATGAACACCGCATCGACGAACGCCACCAGGCCCATGCCTGCGGCAAGCTGCACGGACGACAGGTCGTTGGTGGCCAGGGCCATGATTTCTCCTGCAGTCCGACGCTCGAAAAACGGCCTGTCCAGGGTGAGGATATGGGAGTACATCCGGTTTCTGAGGTCCGTTTCGAGGAGGCGTGAAAAACCGAGCAGCATGCTGCGCCACAGAAAGCGCAGAAGAGCGATCAGAACGGCGAGAGCAACGATATAGAGCCCGTATTCGAGGAGCTTTGAACCCGTGGCGGTTCCGTCCTGCAGGGAATCCACGGCAAGCTTGATGATTCTCGGGATGACGAGTTGCAGGAAATCGACGGCGATGAGTGCAAGAAATCCGCAGAAGATTCTCGGAGCATGGCGCCTGAAATAAGGAAGGACAAGACCCAGGGATTCCGGCGAAGCCTCCGCTCCCCCGCCTCGAACTCCGGGCCGGCCCGCGAAGATTGGGCCTCCTCTTCTCACGAAACCATCCTATTTCTCATCCATGTCCCTGACGGCATGGAACAGGTCCCTGCCCGCATCGTAAGCTTCCCGCAGAGCCTCGGGGTGCTTCAGCACGTCACCTTCGAAATCCACGCCCCTCAGAAGGACGGTGCGCCACAGTTCCATGTCCAGGACGTCGAAGAAGTACTTGATGCTGAGCAGCGTGCCTTCGAAAAGCCTTTTTCCTTTTGTGGCTCCGGCGGAGATAAACAAGCCCTTGCGCTTCGGTGTCCATTGTCCGAAAGGAACCTTGTCGATCCAGTACTTCTTGACCCAGAGCGCCTGGCATCGATCCATCAGGATCTTGGTATGGGCGCTGACAGTGTAGAAGAAGATCGGCGAAGCGAGCATGAGGCCCCTTGATTCCTGGAGCAGGTCGTGCACCTTCTGGAAGTCGTCCTGGATTACGCAACGGCCGGTCTTTCGGCAGCCGTAGATTTCAAGGCACGGCGACATCCGGAGATCTCTCAGAAATATCTCCGTAACCCGGGCTCCCCCATCCCTTGCACCGCGCACCGCATGATCGAGCAGCACCGAGGTATTGCCTCCGCGGCGCGGACTGCCGTAGACCGCAACGATCTCTCCCACTGGAATCCTCCCCGGACAACAGTCATTGGCCGGACTGTCCCCGGCACTTCTCATGCCGTATCCTGATGCCACTCTTCCCTGCCAGGTGTAAAGATCAGGTATTCCGGATCCCGCACTTCCCGCGAGGCAGCAGTTCACTTCAGGCCCGCCTCGAAAACGACTCGCCTCCGTGCAGCGGGGTTTATTTCCTGCTGAAAATGAACTATTCACCTTCAGAGTGATCTTGTCCCTCGACCGGGTTCTCCCGGCATGAACCGTTGCATCCGAATGAACCGTCTACGGCCGTGAATGTCAAAGTTACTCCCCTGGGCGGCAACTATCAAGTGAGGAGGTACTAAAATGGAATCTTACTACGACCCGAAGGATTTGCCACGTTTCGAGCAGGTGGGCGACGATGTGCCGCAGCTCGCCAGGAAGTTCTTCGACTACTACCATGCGGTGTTTACCGAGGGCGAACTGACTGAACGGGAAAAAGCCCTCATAGCACTCGCCGTCGCTCATGCCGTCCAGTGCCCCTACTGCATCGATGCGTACACTCAGACCTGCCTGCAGAAAGGTTCCAACCTGGCCGAGATGACGGAAGCCGTCCACGTGGCAGCGGCTATCCGGGGTGGAGCCTCCCTGGTTCACGGTATACAGATGCGCAACACGGCCGAAAAGATCTCCTTCCAGGGAGGACAGTGAGGCCGGCCCGTCAAGTCCGTATTCCCTGCGGAGGGCTGCGGGTGTACTCCTTCTCCTGGTCGTTCCATTCCACGACGGAAATCTCGTAGTCGGGGCCGCCGTGTTCCGGAAACCGCAACAGGTGGTCCCGTACGGCGTCCTCCGCCGTCTGCCCGCACGCGAGCGCCACCAGGACCTTCTTCCTCTCGGGATGCTTCACTTCCATTCCTGGTTCCTCCTCATAATACCCGTACCCGGGCCGTTGTCGCACAAAGGTGGAATACACCCTCAACAACGTCATTGCCTCAACAACGTCTTTTCATACAAAGGCGCAAATCCAGGAAGGGCAGCTGTGCATGGCGAAACAGTCCTTTGCTACATCCTGGCAGGCAGACCAAACGGTGCGCTGTACGTCGGAGTAGACTTCCCGGTCTCTTCCCCTATTCATTCAAAAGGACCAACTCGATAAAGACGACTTCAGTTTTTCATTTTACTGCATTTCTGCTAGAGTTGATAAAATGGGTTTGTATCGAGCATGCTGCCCCCTATCTTCCAATCGAAACACCGGGCCTTCCGAACCCGAAAGGAACAGCGGATGTCTCTCCCCCCCAACAGGACCAAGATTGTCTGCACCATAGGCCCTGCCTCTTCATCCCTTGAGACACTCGAACGGATGATCCTGGCAGGAATGAATATCGCCCGCATCAATTTTTCCCACGGCAGTTTTTCAGAGCATACCGAGGTGATCCGCAATATTCGGGAGGCCGGAAACAGAACAGGCCGGCGCATCGCTGTCCTCGGGGATCTTCCCGGGCCCAAGATGCGCATCGGTCATCTGGTCGAAGAACCCATCGAACTGGAAACGGGTGATATTTTCATTCTCACGGCTCTTCCGTCGGTCAGCGAACCGGGCAGGGTTTCCATAACGTTCACGCATCTGCCCAACGTGGTGAAGCCGGGAGACAGTCTATTCCTGAACGACGGCCTGATCGAACTCGAAGTCATCCAGGTGGATGACTTCGATGTACGATGCCGAGTGGTGGTGGGAGGAGAACTCAGGTCCCGCAAGGGGCTCAATCTTCCCGGAATCGATCTGGGCATCGAAGCCTTCACCGAACACGACCACGCATGCCTCCAGTTCGCCGCTCGACAGAAGCTCGACGCCGTCAGCCAGTCCTTCGTCGAATCGGCCCACGACATCGAGGCCGTCCGAAATGCTGCGGATGCACTGGGCTACAGCCCGCTTATCGTGGCAAAGATCGAAAGGTCCCGGGCATTGGATGGCATCGATTCCATCCTCGAGGCCGCCGACGCGATCATGGTCGCTCGAGGCGACCTTGGAGTCGAAATACCCATCGAACGCATTGCCGTGGTTCAGAAAGAACTGACAGAAAAGGCAAACCTGCTGGGCAAACCTGTCATCACCGCGACACAGATGCTCGAATCCATGACCTCCAATCGCCGGCCCACGCGGGCGGAAGCAACCGACGTGGCCAATGCAATCCTCGACGGAACGGACTGTGTCATGCTGTCGGAGGAATCCGCCATGGGAAGATATCCCGTGGATGCCGTGAACATGCTGGCAAGGATTGCGGGGGCCACCGAGCCGTTCATCCCCTCTCACATGATCCAGCCCTCTTTTCACTCCTGCGAATGCGATTCATCCGTCTCGATCACCGACCTCATAGCATTCAGCGTCGAAACAGCCATCAGGCACGTGTGCCCGGCGGCGGTCTTCGTACCCACACACAGTGGCAACACCGCCAGGCGCATCACCCGTTTTCGGCTCCCCGTGTGGGTTGTCGCCGTCAGCTCCCTCGAATCCACCTGCCAGGCACTGCAGTTCTCCTACGGTGTGCACCCTGTCTTCGAACCCGACCATCCCGACAACTGGAGAACCTATGTCCAGGACTGGCTCCGGGTCAACGCCGTGGAAGGTCGCCTGGCCATTCTTACCGAAGGCCCTTCATCAAAGCACCCCGACGGGAACAACCGGATGGAAATAGTGGATCTCGACCGGCTGCCCATTCAAAGGCGAGTTTGACAAACCACCCAGGGAACCCGGATCTCGGAACCGGCAGAACTCGAACGTTCCGGTTTCCCTGCCGTGGAGCACATCATCCCACACTGGAGGCGAGAAATGGCAAACCCCTGCACCTACAAGGACCTCGGCCTGGTGAACACCACCGATATGTTCCGCTCGGCCATGCTGGACGGCTACGCCGTTCCGGCCTACAATTTCAACAACATGGAACAGCTGCAGGCCATTGTTACGGCATGCGCCGAAACCAGGTCGCCGGTGATCCTCCAGGTTTCGGGCAGTGCAAGAAAGTACATTCATCCGACGTTTCTGAGATACATGGTCATGGGTGCGGTGGAACTGGCCAGGGAAGCCGGGGCGGACATCCCCATCGCCCTGCACCTCGATCACGGCGATTCGTTTGAACTCGCAAGATCCTGTATCGACTCCGGGTTCTCATCCGTCATGCTCGACGGGTCGCACCACCCCTTCGAAGACAACGTCAGACTCACCAGGCAGGTGGTGGAATACGCCCATTCGAGGGATGTGAGCGTCGAAGGGGAGCTTGGAGTCCTCGCAGGAATTGAAGACAGGGTGTCGTCGGAGGTCTCCCACTACACGAAGCCTGAAGAGGTCGAAGATTTCGTCCAGAAGACAGGAGTAGACAGCCTGGCCATATCCATCGGGACTTCCCACGGAGCTTACAAGTTCAGGCTCAAACCAGGGGAACAGCCTCCACCCCTGCGATTCGACATTCTCGAGCAAATCGAGAAGCGCATCCCGGGCTTTCCCATCGTGCTGCACGGGGCGTCATCGGTGATGCCGGAGTACGTCGAAATCATCAACCGCTGTGGAGGCCGACTCGAGGACGCCTCGGGCATCCCGGAAGAACAGCTCAGGAAGGCTGCAGCATCCGCCGTCTGCAAGATCAACATCGACAGCGACGGCAGGCTGGCCATGACGGCGATCGTGAGAAAGATTTTCGCCGAAAGCCCTGCAGAGTTCGACCCCAGAAAATATCTCGGGCCCGCTCGCGATGAACTCGTCAAAATGGTGAAGCACAAGAACGAGCATGTCCTGGGGAGTGCGGGCCGGGCGTAACAGGATCGGGATTGGAAACCGAAGGACGGAAGTGACATGGAAGCTTTGCGTGCGAGCCAAATAGAGCGATGCATCGGCTGTTATTCGTGTTCGCTGGCGTGTGCGAGACTGGTTCACCGCAGCCTTTCCTGGCACCGTGCAGGAATCAGAATCCGCTCCGCCGGCGGACTCAGCACCGGATACGAGGCACAGCTCTGCCTGGCATGCAACCCGGCGCCCTGTGTCGGAGCCTGCCCGACCGATGCTTTTCAGCAGTGGTTTCCTGCCTGTTTGCACGCAACGTCTATACGGAGCAGCGCCTCATGGAAGCCCTGGCGGCAGCCGGGTTCAGCAGTGTCGCAGAAGCACTCGACGGACAGTCCCGAACAGTCGAGGCCCGGCGCTGGCTCCTGCGGTTTCAGACCGGCTACGATCCATCCCGGATTACCGTTCCCCATCGCTTCAAAGAATTGAGCAATTGGAAAGGACCGATCGATGGCGCCTTCATGGACAGCCTCGCAAGAAGTTATCAGAAGGCGGTGAAAGAGCTTTCGGCTTCCGGTCGAGAACCGGGCGAGGATCTTTCCCGTACCCGGTGAAATGCACCGGGCGGACCATTTTCAACCGTGGACCACGGCAAGCAAAGGAGCAGCAGGATGGCCGGAGGAAAGAAGCCCCGAACAACCGAAATCCAGATCGAAAACACCCGTACCGGACTGAGCATGCCCACGCTTAGACGAGCCATCACAGAGCATCTATTCTTCACTCAGGCCAGGACCGCTCTCATTGCAACCGTCAACGACTACTATATGGCGTTTGCCCACACGGTGAGAGACCGCCTGCTGCACCGGTGGATCAACACCATCATGGATTATGCCCGGGAAGATGTGAGGGTTGTCTGCTACCTGTCCGCCGAGTTTCTGCTGGGTCCTCAGCTGGGGAACAATCTCATCAACCTGGGCATTTATGACCAGGTTCGGGAAACGGTGGATGCGGAAGGAGCCAGGCTCGACGTCTTCCTGGACCAGGAGGAGGAGCCGGGGCTCGGAAACGGAGGACTGGGGAGACTGGCGGCCTGCTACCTCGATTCCCTTGCTACCCTTGAAATTCCGGCGATGGGCTACGGCATTCGCTATGAATTCGGCATCTTCGACCAGCAGATCCGCGACGGCAAGCAGGTGGAAACCACGGACAAGTGGCTTCGGCTGGGCAATCCGTGGGAGATTCAGCGCCCTGAGATCGCGTATGAAGTCGGGTTTGGAGGACATACGGAAAGTTTGTATGACGAGGACGGGCGGTACGCAGTGCGTTGGGTTCCCGACCGTGTCGTCAAGGGGGTCGCTCATAATACTCCCATCGCCGGGTACCGGGTGAACACGTGCAATATCCTGCGGCTGTGGACGGCCGAAGCCTGCGAATCCTTCGACTTCCAGTCCTTCAACGTCGGCGACTACTACGGGGCCGTGGAAGAAAAGATGGCCTCGGAAAACATCACCAAGGTCCTCTATCCGAATGACGAGGCTCTCGAAGGAAAACGACTTCGCCTGGAACAACAGTATTTTCTTGTTTCATGCTCCATCCAGGACATGATACGCATCCACCTGCTGAGAAACGAAGGCATGGACAACTTCCACGAGAAGTTTGCAGTCCAGCTGAACGATACACACCCATCCCTGGCCGTCGCGGAATTCATGCGTCTGCTCGTGGATTGCCACCACCTGGATTGGGACAGGGCCTGGCACATCACCAGGAACACCTGCAGCTACACCAATCACACGCTGCTTCCCGAGGCCCTCGAAAAATGGCCCCTGAATCTGTTCGGGAGCCTGCTGCCCAGGCATCTCGAGATTGTCTACGAGATCAACCGGCGTTTCCTCGACGAGGTGCGGGAGCTCTATCCAGGTGATGACGAGAGGTTGAGACGCCTCTCGCTGATCGATGAATCCGGCGGGAAGTACGTCCGCATGGCGCATTTGGCCTGCGTGGGCAGCAAGGCCGTGAACGGAGTCGCAAAGCTCCACACGGAGCTCCTGAAAGAGACGGTGATGCATGATTTCTTTGAGATGTGGCCCGACAGATTTCTGAACATCACCAACGGAGTCACCCCGCGGAGATGGATGGTGCTCAGCAATCCACGGCTCACGCGCCTCATATCGGACAGGATTGGAGACAGCTGGATCAAGCATCTTGAAGATCTCAGGCAGTTGGAGGAACTGGCCGACGATGCCGAATTCAGGGCTCAGTGGAGGCAGGTCAAGGAGAACAACAAGCGTAGGCTGGCCGAGCACATTCGCAAGATCACCGGTGTTTCAGTGGATCCCGCGTCCCTTTTCGACATCCAGGTGAAAAGGATCCACGAATACAAACGACAGCACCTCAACGCACTTCACATCATCACCCTGTACAACCGCATCAGGAAGAATCCCGACATCCAGGTGATTCCCCGCACCTTTATATTCGGAGGCAAGGCCGCTCCCGGGTACTTCATGGCCAAGCTCATCATCCAACTGATCAACTGCGTGGCGGAAGTGGTCAATAGGGATCCCGACGTCCGGGACCGTCTGAAGGTCGTGTTTTTCCCCGATTTCAACGTGAAGAACAGCCACAAGATCTACCCGGCCGCCGATCTTTCCGAACAGATTTCAACAGCCGGGAAGGAGGCTTCCGGAACGGGCAATATGAAGTTTTCGATGAACGGAGCCCTCACCATCGGCACCCTCGACGGTGCGAACGTGGAAATCAGGGAGGAAGTCGGTGCCGAAAACTTCTTTCTGTTCGGGTTGAACGTCGAGGAGGTCCAGGCGCTGAAGACGGCGGGATATGACCCTCGAGATCATTACGCATCCAACGCGGACTTGAAGGAAGCGATCGATCTGATCGGTTCCGGGCACTTTTCCCATGGCGACACCGACCTGTTCAGACCGTTGTTGGATTCTCTTCTGCATCGTGACGAATACCTGCTCTTTGCCGATTATCCGTCCTACATCGAAATACAGGAACAGGTAAGCAGAACCTACGAAGACCGGGAACTCTGGGCAAGGATGTCCATTCTCAACACGGCTCGAATGGGCAGATTTTCATCGGACCGTTCCATCGAGGAATATTGTGATAAGATATGGAATGTACGGCCGATGCCCGTGAAGCTGCTGGAATACACTTTGCGTGAAACGGGGCTGGCCATGAAGAAGCATGAAGATGTGGCTTGAGAATCCGCAGGCCTTGAAACCGAGGTTCATGAATCCTCGTATCCTTTGGAGGTGGACTGGATGAAGAGCTACCGTACCGGGGTCGGGTCGAGATACCCGGCCGGTTCCACGTATGGACCGCAGGGCACGAACTTTTCCGTTTTCAGCAGGCATGCCGTCGGCATGGAGCTCCTTTTGTACGAAAGCTCCGACAGTCCTTCACCATTCCAGGTTATAAAGCTGGATCCCGAGGAAAACCGTACCTTTTTCTTCTGGCATGTCTTTGTTGAAGGGTTGCCCGAAGGAATTCATTACACCTGGCGCGCGGACGGTCCCGACGACACCCGCGGGTCGGGCTTTCGGTTCGACAGGGAGAAGGAGCTGGTCGACCCCTGGGCCAGTGCCGTAACGCATGACGTATGGGACAGGAGGGCCGCCGCCGTACCGGGAAACGGGCACCTGTCCATGCGCGCGATCGTGGTGGACGATCTCTACGATTGGGAAGGCGACCAGCCATTGAATCATCTTCCCGAACACGCCGTCATCTACGAAATGCACGTGGGCGGATTCACTTGCCACCCGTCCTCGAAGGTGGCCCATCCCGGTACGTTCGCCGCAGTCATAGAAAAGATTCCCTACCTCAAGGAACTCGGCATCACGGATGTGGAACTCATGCCGATCATGGCCTTCGACGAACAGGATGTGCCCCCATCCTCCGCGGGTCTCGGCCTCACCAACTACTGGGGATACAGCACGCACAGCTTCTTCAGCCCGCACCCGGGGTACTGCATCTCTGCCCGGGACGGTTCCCGGGAATTCCGCGATATGGTGAAGGCTCTTCACAAAGCCGGTATAGGAGTGATCCTGGACATCGCAGTCAACCACACCGCCGAAGGAGGTCGCGACGGTCCCGTCATCAACTTCAAGGGCCTGGGGAACGAAACCTTCTACCACCTGGATCCCCGGGACCGCAGTATCTACCTCGATTTCACCGGATGCGGAAATACCGTCAACTGCAATCACCCGCTCGTGGCCACCTTCCTGGTGAGATGCCTGGAATACTGGGTGAGGGAAATGCACGTGGACGGCTTCCGCTTCGACCTGGCAAGCGTACTGGCCCGAGGCGAAGACAGTGAACCCATGCGCCACCCCCCCGTGCTCTGGAGTATCGAATTCTCTCATGAACTGGCGGACACTCGAATCATCGCCGAGGCATGGGATGCCGCAGGCCTCTACCAGGTAGGAGCCTTCCCCGGCTTTCGATGGGCCGAATGGAACGGGATGTACCGGGATGTCATGCGCCGCTTCGTGCGCGGCGATGGCGGACTGATCGGTGAGGTGGCCACCCGCCTGTGCGGAAGCAGCGATCTCTACCAGAGTCGAGGCCGCCTGCCCACCAACAGCGTCCATTTCATCACCTGCCACGATGGTTTCACTCTTTATGACCTGGTGAGCTACAACAGGAAGCACAATGAATCCAACGGGGAGGATAACCGGGACGGGACGGATGATAACCTGAGCTGGAACTGCGGCCACGAAGGCGAGACGACGGATCCGGAGATTCTCGCTCTTCGCATAAAGCAGGCGAAGAATTTCATGGCGCTGCTTTTGCTGAGCCAGGGCGTACCCATGATCCTGTCGGGCGACGAGGTACTGAGAACTCAACGGGGAAACAACAACGGTTACTGCCAGGACAACGAGCTGAGCTGGTTCGACTGGAACCTGACGGAGGAAAACCGTGATTTCCTGCGGTTTGTCAAGGAAATGATCGCCTTCCGCAAACGCCACCCGTGCCTCAAGCGCACCAGGTTTTTCAAGGGTATGCCGTCCGGGGACGGACGCTTGGCGGACATCGGCTGGCACGGAACAAAGCTGAACGATCCGGACTGGCACGACCCGCAGGGCCGGATCCTTGCCTTTACCCTGGCCGCCGCAGTGGAAGGCGAAGAAGATGTCCATGTGATACTCAATATGTCCGACACTTCTCGAACCATGCCTCTGCCGTCCATCCCGGACCGCCCCTGGCACAAGGCGGTGGACACCGGCGCACCATCACACGAAGATATCGTGCGGGTCTCCCGGCAGGTCCCCGTTCGAGATGACCTGTATGACGTTTCCCCTCGAAGCGTGGTGGTGTTCGAGAGTCGGCCGCATGGCCGGAGTATCGACTGACCGGGACCCACAAGGATCGCGGGAGTGGCTTTTTGAGCCGTTTTATTCTGTGGACAAACAGGTGATCATCAGATACAGGGACATTCAGGAATAGACACAAACAGTTCGGCCCGGGGACAGGAGTCTCGAGGCCGGCAAGACCATGCAAGGAGGGATCACGTCATGAAACGGCTTCGCAGATGGGGAAAAGCCCGCTCTTTGGTTTTCGGTGCGGTGGTCCTTCTCATTTCTTCGTGCTTCCTGTGCACCGATGCGGCTGCGGCGCAAAAGATACAGTATGAGCGCCAGTCAGACCGCCCGGTTTCCGAAGTGCTTCCGCCCGACATGATCACCGGCCCGCATTATCGAGTTCGGAACACCGTCGTTTCCAACGGATACATGAATCAGTTTACCGTGGACTCGGATTTTGGAGTCTTCGAGGTCACCGGAAACGGAGCCCTGCGCAAGCTCATCAAGGAAATACGGGCCATTGCGGCCCTGCGCGAGATCAAGAAGGAAGCGGTCTATCTCGACGCCTTGAAAAAGGCCGGAACCATGCCTCTCGATTTCGGAAAGAACCTGATCACAGATCCCGTGAACACGGTGTCCGGTGTTTCCAGGGGAGTTTCCCAGCTGTTCAGCAATGTTGCAATGGGCCTGTCCCACAAGCAGGCAAAGGGAGAGGATACCCGGATGGAACAGGCTCTGGCCGTTTCGTCCTTTAAGAGGGATTTAGCCAGCCAGTTGGGTGTGGACGTGTATTCGAGCAATGCAGTGCTTCAGAAGGATCTGACCAACGTCGCGTGGGCGGGAGCGCTGGGTTCTTTGAGCCTCTCCGCTGCGCTGGCTCCTATCGGGGGACCGGCGGTCCTCACTGTTCAAGGCACCCGCCTGGCGCAGACCATGACCGACCAGTTGAAGGAAGAGCCTCCTGCCAGGCTTCGCAGCATCAACGAGGAAAAGCTGGCAGCCATGGGCGTTCCGAGTGACCTGGTGGATCAATTCCTGGATCACCCATCCTATACACCGCGCCATCAGACCATCATCACGGGCTGCCTGGACGCCATGAAGGGGGCTTCCGGCCGTGACGCCTTCCTCAGGCTGGCTCTGTCGGCAAACGATGAAGAAACCGCCAACTTCTTCCAGGATACGGTCGAAACCATGAAGGGCTACCATGACACGGTGTCTCCAATGAGGGAGATTTCAGTGGTCGAGGTCCTGGTTTTTGCCAGGGCGGAAAACGGCTCCATCCTGGTTCCATTCCCCCTGGACCACGGCGTGTGGTCTGAAATGGCGGACCGGGTACTGACGCACATCCTTGCCGAATACCAGGCATCCCACTCCGGGGCCCGCCGGCAGTACGAACTTTGGGTGACCGGGACGGTTACGCCCCTTGCACGCCGGCAACTGGCACAGCGGGGAATGAAAACCACTGAACACGTCGACAGGCTTATTCCTTTCATGGATTGATGTTCATGGACCCGACAGGACGGACAAACGCCTCGGAACCCGGGTTTCACCTGGCACGGAACGGTGCAGGGACTCTACTCGTCCGCCTTGCGGGCAGTTGGACCATTGCCGAAGGGATTCCCTCCACCGCCGAGATCGCCAGGGAAATCGAATCCGATCCGCGCATCCGCCGGGTGATCTTCGATACGGAGAACCTCCAGAGTTGGGACAGCAGTCTCCTGACCTTCCTGGTCAAGTTATTGGAACTTTGCCGCGGCGCGGATGTGGAAGCCGTGCGGGACGGTTTGCCCGCGGGGGCCAGGAGACTGATCACGCTCGCCACGGCAGTCCCGGAAGAAAAGGGAGCCCGGCGCGCGGCGGGCACTGAAACGTTTCTTTCCAGAATCGGAGCGGGCACGATCGGAATCCTTTCCGGTGCCACCGAGACGCTCTCGTTCATTGGGGAGACCTTTCTTGCCTCTCTGAGGCTGCTGAGAGGCAAGGCCCGGTTCCGGCGGTGCGACCTTACTCTGCTCATCCAGGACTGCGGAGCCCAGGCTCTGCCCATTGTTTCCCTCATCAGCGTGCTCGTGGGCCTGATTCTGGCGTTTGTGGGAGCAATCCAGCTGAGGCTTTTCGGGGCACAGATCTACGTGGCGGACCTGGTGGGAATCGGCATGGCCCGCGAGATGGGTGCCATGATGACGGCAATTATCATGGCCGGCAGGACTGGAGCCGCCTTCGCGGCACAACTGGGGACCATGCAGGTTAACGAGGAAATCGATGCACTGAGGACCCTCGGGATATCGCCCATCGACTTCCTCGTTCTTCCACGCATGATCGCCCTGGTGCTGATGCTGCCCCTCCTCTGCCTCTATGCGAACCTGATGGGTATCCTGGGTGGTGCCATGGTGGGCGTCGGTATGCTCGATCTGTCCGTCGTTCAGTACTTCAACGAGACGCGGGACGCCATCCGGCTGACCGATTTCATGGCGGGCCTCTTCAAGAGCGGTGTCTTCGGGATACTGATCGCCCTTTCGGGATGTCTTCGCGGCATGCAGTGCGGTCGGAGTTCATCGGCTGTCGGGCTGGCGGCCACTTCAGCCGTGGTGACGGGAATCGTGGCCATCGTGGTGGCGGACGCCATCCTGACGGTCATCTACGATCTTTTGGGCATTTAGGCGGATGATGTCCGGTTTAGACAGAGAAGTCCATATCGAAGTGCACGACCTCACCATGGCTTACGGAAGCTTCGTGATCCAGCGGGATCTCAACTTCAAGGTCAGGCGGGGGGATGTTTTCATCATCATGGGGGGCAGCGGCTGCGGTAAGAGCACCCTTCTGAGGCACATGGTGGGCTTGAAGGAGCCGGCACGGGGCAACGTGTATTACGAGGGAGTGGATTTCTGGAGTGTGGAAGTCAAAGAAAGAGAGGCCATGATGCGGCGGTTCGGGATACTCTATCAGAGCGGCGCCTTGTGGAGTTCCATGACCCTTGCGGAAAATATCGCTCTGCCCCTCGAAGAATACACCGACCTCACCCCGTCACAGGTCCGCGAAGTGGTCTCGCTTAAGCTTTCACTCGTGGGATTGGCTGGTTTCGAGGAATTCTACCCTTCCGAGATCAGCGGAGGAATGCGCAAGCGCGCCGGCCTGGCCAGGGCAATGGCTCTCGATCCGGATATTCTGTTCTTCGATGAACCGTCCGCCGGGCTGGATCCCATCAGCGCCCGAAGACTCGACGATCTCATCCTCGAACTGCGCGAGAGCCTCGGATCGACCATAGTCGTGGTAACCCACGAACTGGCCAGCATCTTTGCCATCGGCACCAATTCCGTTTTCCTGGATTCGGAAACAAAGACCATGATCGCTGGAGGGGACCCGCGTAAATTGCTCGAAACCAGCCACGATCCAAAGGTTCGAAGCTTCCTCACCCGCGACGCACCGGAAGAACGGAGCGACTGATCGTGATCATCCGCGGGGCACCTTTTCCTGCTCCCGAATCTTGAATTACTGCAACCTCTCGACAGGCCGTGTGACATCATGAGCAAGCAGGCAAGCACAACCGTTATCGGCGCCTTTGTGGTGGGGGCCATCGCCTTGGTGGTTCTGGGAGTGGTCGTCTTCGGGACGGGCAAGTTTTTCAGCAAGCCCCAGACATATGTCATGTTCTTCGAAGGCTCCGTTAAAGGTTTGAACGTTGGAGCCTCGGTGGATTTCAAGGGCGTGAAGGTAGGATCCGTTACAAACGTGAAGGTTATTTTCAACGAAGAGGACTTATCCCTGCAGATCCCCGTCTACGTCGAACTGCTCACCGATCGCGTAACTCAAGTCTATGGGGAGGACGGGAGGCGGACAATACCAGCGGATTCCCACCGCGGCGAAATCGTTCGGATGCTGGTGGAACGGGGCTTGAGAGCCCAGTTGAAGCTTCAGAGTCTCGTGACGGGGCAGCTTTACGTGGACCTCGATTTCTACCCGGACAGGCCGGCCAGGTTCCGGGGAATCGAACATAGACACCCGGAGATTCCCACCATACCGTCGAACCTCGAACAGCTTACCAAGACATTCGAAAAGCTTCCACTGGACGAGATCGCCAATAAGCTGGTGGCTTCGATCCAGGGCATCGAAAGTTTTGTCAACTCGCCCGACCTCAAAGAGGCGGTGGGGTCTCTCAATCAAACGGTGAAAGACGTCCAGGTGCTGCTGCACCACATCGACGAGCAGATCAAACCGCTTGCAGCCAGTGCGGACAAGGCGCTCGGCGATGCCCGAAAACTCATTCGCGACGTGAACGAAAAGGTGAAGCCCATCGGTTCGGGCCTCGAAGAAACCATCAAGGAAACCCGCGACCTGGTCCAGAACCTCAACAACAGCACCACGTCGGTAATGTCGAGCGTGGACCAAACGTTGAAGGCGGCAGCCGGCGCGGCCGGGCAGGCTCAGAGAACCCTGGCCTCGCTGGAAACCATGACCGGCGATGACTCCGAGCTGCGCTACGAGCTGTCCAGGACACTCAAGGAACTCTCCGCCGCCGCTCGTTCCCTGCGGGTCCTGGCCGACTATCTCGAACGGCATCCCGATGCCGTCATCAGAGGCAAATAAAGGACATGTTCATGATCATGATCCGCTATCGTTCTCTCGTCAAGGCCATCATCATCGTGTGCCCGCTTCTCCTGCTGGCGGCGGGATGTGCCGGTTCCAAACCCTCTCGATTTTACATGCTGAGCCCTGTTTCCGGGGGGCCGGAAGGTCGGGCTCCCGCCTCCGAGTGCCGGGATCTCGCCATCGGAGTGGGTCCTGTCGATTTTCCCGAATACCTCGATCGTCCGCAGATCGTAACCAGGACGGGCGAGGATATTCTGAAACTTGCCGAACACGACCGATGGGCGGAACCTCTGGAGAGGAACTTTACGCGTGTACTGGCTGAAAATCTCTCCGTACTGCTCGCCACCGACCGCGTATACATCTTTCCATGGTCTCGGAGCGTGCAGGTCACCCACAGGGTTTCTGTTCATGTGAGTCGCTTCGACGGGACACTCGGGACCGACGCGGTATTGAACGCCCGTTGGATGCTGTTGAGCGGCGACGGGACCAGGGAACTTGCGGTGCGGAGGTCTTCCTTCACCGAGCCGGTGGATGCCCCGGCCTGCCAGGCGCTTGTCAATGCACAGGCCCGGCTGATCGAGACCTTGAGCCGGGAAATAGCTTCTGCAGTTCTGTCTCTGCACAGGTAGGCATCAAGACTCGAAACCGCCCGCCGACCCAGGTTTGCAGCCGAGGGCTGGACATGGGAAATCCTTTGCGCCGCCTGAGAGGTTTAGGTATAAGAATGCGGTGGGGTCATGGCTGGGCGGGGCATCGAGCAGGAGTCCGGGCCGGCGATACCTCCATTCCTGCCTTAAAGGGGTGACTTGAATCAGGACATGATTTCCACAACGATCGAGGTCTCCGTCCTGCCGGTGTGTGCTTTTTGTCAGCTCTTTCGACAGGTATCCGCTTCCTGATGTTTCAAAGACATCCATCTCCAGAAAGGATACGACATTGCAGGTTCCAGCCTCCAAAAATCCACACCTAGTTCTTTTCTTGCTCTTTTTCTTGGGCCTGCTCCCCGGGTGCGGAGAGCGAAACCAGTACGTCGAACCGCCTCCACCCGGCGTGACGGTGAGCAAGCCTCTGCAGATGGATGTCGTGGACTACCTGGAGTTTACAGGCACGACCCAGTCTGTGGACACGGTGGATATTCGAGCAAGGGTGCAGGGATTTCTGCAGAACGTCTTCTTCAAGGACGGAGCGAATGTCAACAAGGACGACCTTCTATATATCATTGACCCGAGAACCTACCAGGCTGCCGTAGACAAGGCTCGCGCAGACCTGGACAACAGAAGGGCTCAGTTGGAGAAGACCGAAATCGAATATCAGCGAAACGTGAGGCTGTACAAGGAAAATGCGGCTTCACAGCGCGACCTGGACAATTCGAAAGCAAACCGCGATTCCGCAAAGGCAGCTGTAGCCGCCGCCACTGCAGCACTCGAGGAAGCCCAGATCAACCTGGGTTACACGACCATTCGTGCCCCCATCAAAGGGAGGATCGGCCGCAGCCTGGTGGATGTCGGCAACCTGGTCGGAGCGGGCGAATACACCCTGCTTGCAACCATCAAGGATTACGATCCCATCTATGCCTTCTTCACGATCAGCGAGCGCGAACTGCTGAGAATTATGAAAAGGCAGCGCGAAGAAGATAAGATTAAAGACGAGTACCGGCCGGAACTGATACCCGTTGAGCTCGGCCTGTCCAACGAATCCGGCTATCCTCACAAGGGTACTCTCGATTTTGCGGACCTCGGAGTGGATCCGAGCACGGGAACCATACTCATGCGCGGCATATTTCCGAACCCTGATCCTTATGTTCTTCTTCCCGGCCTCTTCGTTCGGCTCCGCCTTCCCATCGGACTCGTCCGCGATGCCCTGCTCGTCACCGACCGTGCTTTGGGTGCCGATCAACAGGGGAAGTACCTGCTGGTGGTCAACCAGGACCATGTCGTGGAATACAGACCTGTCAAGACAGGACCTCTGGTCAACGGCATGCGGGTGATCGAGGAGGGGCTGAAAGCCGACGAGTGGGTCGTCGTGAACGGGATTCAGAGAGCCAGGCCGGGAGCCAGGGTGAACCCGACTCAGGCCGAACAGGGGGCTCCCGCCGCAGTGCAGAGCCAGCCGAACCCGGCGCGGAACAAACCAGCAGGCACTCCTGCCAAACCTTGATCCGAAGGGAGTCCTGCCATGTTATCCCGTTTTTTCATCGAACGTCCCATCTTCGCCAACGTGATCGCCATAGTGACCATCATTTTCGGTGCGGTGGCCCTGCTTGCTCTGCCCGTCGAACAGTATCCCCAGATCACTCCTCCCACGGTCAAGGTCACGACGAACTACCCGGGGGCCAACGCGCAGGTGGTTTCCGACACCGTAGCCGCCCCCATCGAACAGCAGGTGAACGGTGTCGAGAGGATGCTCTATATGTCCTCCACGTCGGCAAACGACGGATCCTACGACCTGACCGTCACCTTCGACGTGGGCACCGACCTCGACATGGCGCAGGTTCTTGTCCAGAACCGCGTCGCCATCGCGGAACCCCTGCTTCCCGACGAAGTGAAAAGGCAGGGAGTCACGATCCAGAAACAGTCCACCAATATCATCCTTTTCGTCACTCTGAGTTCCCCCGACGGCTCTCACGACGATCTGTACCTGAGCAACTACGCCACCCTCAACATCCGCGACGAACTCAGCCGCATCGACGGTGTCGGCAGCGTCAGTGTCGTGGGAAGCGCCAATTACAGTATGCGGCTTTGGCTGGACCCGGAGAAACTCAAGGCGCTCAACATGACCACCCAGGACGTCGTCAGTGCCATCCAGGAACAGAACGTGCAGGTGGCCGCCGGGCAGATCGGACAGCCTCCCATGGCGAAGGGCCAGAATTTTCAATATACGATAACCACCCTCGGGCGCCTGAGTGACGTGGAGCAGTTCGAGAACATCATCATCAAGACCACCCCCGATGAGCAGTTGGGGAGCCGCATCACCCGGGTGAAGGACGTCGCCCGCACGGAACTGGGCGGACAGGTCTACGACCAGTTCTTTCAGAAAAAGGGGACTCCCTCCGCGGGAATCAGTGTCTACCAGCTTCCCGGCGCCAATGCTCTCGATGTCGCCACCAAGGTCAGGGCAAGGATGGAGGAGTTGAAGAAGTCCTTCCCCGACGGTGTTGTCTATGATGTACCTTTCGACACAACCAAGTTCGTGAAAGCCTCCATCGACGAGGTCTACAAGACACTCATCGAAGCAGGCATTCTCGTTCTCATCGTCATCATGGTCTTTCTTCAGGACTGGCGCGCCGTTCTGGTTCCCGCCACAACGGTGCCCGTGACCATTATCGGCGCCTTTGCAGCCATGGCCGCTCTGGGCTTCACCGTCAACATGCTCACCCTGTTCGGCCTTGTCCTGGCTATCGGCATTGTGGTGGACGACGCCATAGTCATCGTGGAAAACGCGGCCCATCATATCGAAAAGGGGGGATTGAGTCCGAAGGACGCGACGATCAAGGCTATGGCGGAAATCATCGGACCCGTCATAGGCATTACCCTCGTTCTCATGGCGGTTTTCCTCCCCACCGCTTTTCTTGGAGGCATCACGGGGCAACTGTATCGCCAGTTCGCCCTGACCATTGCCGCAACAGCACTCATCAGCGCCATCAACGCCGTCACCCTAAAGCCGGCTCAGTGCGCTTTGTACCTGCGCCCCGCGCCCGAATACCGCAACCTGTTCTTTCGTGGCTTCAACGCCGTCTACGACCGGTTCGAGAGGCTGTATACGTCCATCGTGGCATGGATGGTCCGGCACAGCGCATCCATGCTCCTCACCTTCCTGGTGCTCATCGGACTGACCGTCTTCTGGTTCAACTCCCTCCCGACGGGTTTTCTGCCCACCGAAGACCAGGGATATGTGATCGCCAGCGTTCAGCTCCCCGATGCGGCATCCCAGGAGCGTACTCGGGAAGCCGTGGACAAGATCAATGAGATCATAGGGAGCACCCCGGGAATCGAAGACTGGATCACTATCGGAGGTTATTCGGTTCTCGACGGGACGGTGGTTTCCAATGCGGCGGCCTTTTACATCGTCTTCAAAGACTGGAAGGAACGCACGGACCCAAGTCTCAGCCAGGAGGCCATCCTGATGAACCTGCGCCGGCACTTCGCGGCTGTCGAGGAAGGCATTGCTTTCGTTTTTGTGCCCCCGTCCATCCAGGGACTGGGTGTTGCCGGCGGTTTCCAGATGCAGCTCGAGGACCGGGGAGGAGTCGGCCTCATGCAGCTCGGCCAGCTGGCCCAGGAAATGGTATATGACGGATCGCGCCAGACTGGTCTGACCGCGCTCAATACCACGTTCCGCGCCGGAATTCCTCAGCTCTACGCCGATATCGACCGCACGAAGGTAAAGACGCTCAATATGTCCCTCAACAGCGTCTTCAATACGCTCCAGGCCAGCCTCGGTTCAGCTTATGTCAACGATTTCAACAAATTCGGAAGGACATACCAGGTCCGGGTGCAGGCCGACCAGGATTTTCGCACCAGGCCGAGTGATATCGGCCGGCTGGAGGTCCGCAACAACGATGGAAACATGGTGCCCCTCGGCACTGTCCTCGACGTGGAGGAAACCCTCGGCCCCCAGGTCATCATGCGCTACAACCTCTACCCGTCGGCCGCCATCAATGGCGAAGCGGCCTCCGGCTACAGTTCGGGCCAGGCTCTCAAGCTGATGGAGCAAATGGCGGCAAGCAAGCTTCCCCGGACGGTGGGATATGAATGGACGGGGATGTCCTACCAGGAAAAGAAGGTGGGCGGGCAGGCGATCCTGATTCTGGGTCTTGCCGTGCTCCTGGTCTACCTGGTGCTGTGCGCCCAGTACGAAAGCTGGACGATCCCGGGAGCGGTCATCCTCGTGGTGCCGCTCGCCCTGCTGGGATCGGTTGTTGCCGTGACCCTGAGGGCCATGGACAACAACGTCTACACGCAGATCGGGATCGTCCTGCTCATCGCCCTTGCCAGCAAGAACGCCATCCTGATCGTCGAATTCGCGCGTGAACTCCGTGCACAAGGCCAGGACATCATCGAAGCCGCCGTCAATGCCTCGCGCATGCGCTTCAGGCCCATCCTCATGACCTCGTTCGCTTTCATCCTCGGCGTCTATCCGCTGGTCTCGGCGGAAGGCGCCGGTTCCGCCAGCCGACGGGCGTTGGGAACGGCGGTGTTTGGAGGCATGATCGCCTCCACCTTCCTTGCCGTCCTTTTCGTACCCGTGTTCTACGTAACCATCCAGAGGTTCAGTGAATTCTTGGCAACCCGGAAGAAGAAAACCACCTGATCCCGCTGCCATCTACCAGTCCGGTCGTTTCGGCAAAGACCGGACGTCTGCGGGAGGCGGCGGATCCAGCGTGCGGGGAAGATCGGTGGGTGGCAGCAGCCTGCCCCAGTCCGTCCTTTTGCGCATGGCCTGCAGGTTTTCTTCAGATAAATACTCCCTGCCCACGCGGATCTGCCATCCACCGCCCAGAGCCTTGTAGAGCGCGATCAGGTTGGTAGGGACCGCTCCCCGGCTTTGAGTCAGCCGATCCTGCTGCTGTACGAGGGCCTGCTGGGTGTTGAGTACCCTCGTGTAGTCGACCGCCCCTTCCCGATATTGAATGAACGAAAGATCGACGGCCCTCTTGGCCGCCTTGACGCTTTCGAACAGGAAAGCCGCCTGGTCCTGTGAACGCAGAAAAGCAATGAGAGCGTCCTCCACTTCCTGGGCGGCCAGCAGCACCGTGTTCTGATAATTCACCAGCAGTTCCTGAAAGCGTACATCCTGGAGGCGGACATTGTTCTTGATTCTCCCGTAATTCAATATGGGCCACTGAATCGAGGGCCCCGTGGTCATGGTGAAGCTTTTCCAGTCGAACAGATCGCCGAAGCTGCTTCCCCCGGTCCTGGTCAGAGAAGAATCGCTGGAAAGAAAGCCGAAGGATCCCGTAAGGATAATGCTCGGGAACAGGTCGGCTCTGGCCACGCCGATCTGGGCACACTGAGCCGCCGCCTGAAGTTCGGCCGCCCGTACGTCGGGGCGGCGCATGATCAGTTCGGCGGGGATACCCAGTGTAACCTCCTCGGGAGCAGCTGGGATCTTCCTGAAATCCTCTCCGAGCATCGGGGTCAGATCCTGGGGAGAAACGCCGAGGAGGATGCTGAGTGCATTGCGGGCCTGGCGGAGGCCGATCTCGAGCTGAGGTATCTGGGCCTGGGTGTCGTAGAGAAGGCTTCGCGCCTGTTGAACGTCCAGTTCGGTAACCGCTCCATTGCGGAAAAGCACCTCGGTAAGTCCCAGGGACTGCTTCTGAAGTTCGACGTTCTCCCGGGCCACCTCGATCCGTTCGTCGAAGATACAGACTAGAACATAAGTCGAGGCGACATCTGCCAGAAGAGTGATCAGAACATCGTCGTAGTCGGCCATGGATGCTATGAGAGCCGCATCGGCGGATTCGATCGCTCGCTTGAACCTGCCCCAGAAATCCAGTTCCCATGACGCGTCGAAAGAATAATTGTAGAGCTGATAGTGAAGGTCGCCTGCGCCGGCCGTATTGGGAGCGTTGCGGCTGGTTTCATTATAGGAATAGCCCGCCTGTACCTGCTGCTGCTGCGGGAACTGATTGCCCAGCGCAATCCCGAGCTGGGCACGGGCTTCGATAATGCGCAATCCGGCGGCCTGGAGGGTCAGGTTCTGCCTGTATGCCGTATCGATCAGGCTGTCGAGCACCGGATCATTGAAGACTTTCCACCATTCCGCATAGTCCACTTGGGCGGTTTTTACCTTCGGGTCCCCGTGATCGATCCAGCCTTCAGCGACGGAAGCCGGAGGTGGGCTGAAGTTCGGACCCACCGTTGCACATCCACCGGCAGCCAGGATCGAAGCGATAAGAACGACCGCTGTGAAGTTCCGGAACCGCCCTGAACCCGGACGCGAGGAAAACCGTAGCCGTGTGCAGGCATGTTCCCGGCGTGAACAGCTACCGGCCAGATTCGGATTGATTCTGCAGACCGTATCCATAAGCCCCTTCCATCGATCTTGATTCGCTCACTGCCGTAAACCTGATTCCGTTCAAAATCCTGTGAAGGAAAACCGCCATCTCCGGCACTTTACAGCCTCCTCCCTCAATATAAAAGAGGTTTTTGGCATTGAGCCGATGAGACAATCCGCCGAATCCGCGTCGGGTCTATCCCGGGATCCTGACCTGGGCTCCAATCGAAGAAAGAAAGGTTCTCCCCGGAAAAGGTTGATCCGGCAAAGAAAGAAATATTCATCCGGAAAACGCCTGCCCGTCCAGTGGTCACACAAAGGTGGAACACACCCGCAACATCGTCATTCCCGTGAACCTCACAACGTCATTCCCGCAAAAAAGGCGGGAATCCAGTATGAGCACAAATCGCGCCATGAAGATCCCTCCACCCGGGATCGCTGAGCTCTATCCATCTTATCTTCCAGGCTCTCTACCATTTCCTGAAACCGTTCGCCATGCACGGTTATGTTTTCCTGGATTCCCGCCTTTTTTGCGGGAATGACGCTGTGGAGGCAGTGACGATGTTGCTCGGAATGACGTTGTGATGCCATGGATCCTTTACGTGAAAAGCACCGCACCGGATGCGTGAAAAGCACCGGAGGTACCCGCTTGTGAGAAAATGCCGGAACTGTCAGGCCCGTTTTTAAGAGATGAGCTGATCAAGACTCTTATGTACCTGGTCTGGCCGACAGTCTGTTGTGCCCGTGGATCTTGGTCCTGTTTGCCACGAGCTCTATGGCATCATTTTTCAGACCATGGTTATCCTCCCGGTTTGGGTTTGTCCATTCAGCCGGGGTTTGATCCCCGCTCGACCTGTTTTCATGGTTGGTCGTGAATCCACGGCTCATGGAAGTATGCCGGATAAGCAGAGAAAAAGAAGGCGGTACGCCGGATACGAGCCTGTCGCGATTCTGCTTACAACACGAGGCCAAGCCACCGTTCGACGGTCTCCTCCCGGACCTCCATTCCACGATCTGCAAAATGTTCATGGAGCAGCGCGATCAATTCAGCCTTCTTGGCTGGAGTCATCCAGGCGTTCCTTCTTGACAGTCCCGACTCCAGCAGCAGGATAATACTCCTCAGCGCATCCGGGTCCGGCCGGGAGCGTTCGAGAGGCTGGATGGGAACGAGTGCTTCAGCGGGCTCAAGGCTGCCGAGGCCGAGCACAAGCCACTCCCTGCTTACCTCAAATTCCATGCACACCTTTTCAAGAAACCGGACGTTGGGTGTGGTGGCACCGTTGCGATAATTCACGAGGGTGTTTTTCGAGACTCCCACTTTGGAAGCAAAAGCAGGCAGCGTAAGCCCGGATCTTTCGATGACGATTCTGAGCCTCTCTTTCAGATCCATGGTCTATGCTTCCGGGCTTCAGGGAAGGGGGTTCAAGGCAGTTCTTGACGTCCAGCAAAATCATACCGGTTTTGAAGAACTCGATGTCGGGTACTGGTAATTTGTGTAGATGGATATGGAACGGAAGGCAGGCCGTTTGCCGATTCGCTGAAAACCCGTGCTGCACGTCGCGAACCGGTCAGTTCAGCCCCTGTTTTATACATGGAAGAGCCGGCCGGCGTGCTCGGAAAAAAGTCTTTTGGCGGCGGCGAATAGTGTGTCATTATGGCGGCCGCTGGATGTACATTACCTACACCATACCATGCGGAGGAGATCTTATGAGCAAGTGCATAAAGCTGCTGGCAGCTATCGTGTTGCTGTTCACCATTGCCGGTTGTGCCGCCACCGACGGCACAATGACCTCATCCCGATACGGGCCTTACGACGGTAGCTACGACTTTGGCGCGGGCGACCGGTACAGCCCCTATCCTCCCTATCATCATCCATCTCGATGATGACCTGACGTTTGAAGCTGTTTGAGGCATGTCGGTCAAGATTTTGTCCTATCTCATCGTGATCCTTCCGGCCGTTTTTGTGGTGTGGGGGTGCGAAACGCCCGGGGTTTCCGCTCCCCCGAACACCATGCATGCCGCGCCGCCTCCGGCGGATCCGCAGGATAAGCCAATCCAGCTGGATGATTCGACGAGTAGACTCGATGCCGATCCAGACATGAGCTGGTCGATACGCACGGTCACAGACGAAGAGCTGTGGACGGCAAGCGAGCGGGATCCGGAGCTCAGTCCCGTCGCATGCAGGGAAATCCTCGCCCGGCTCAATATACGGGCTCACTACCACATATCCGAAGACATCGCCAACGCCCGCCCACTGAAAGTACCGAACGATTTCAGTTCATTCAAGAAATGGACACCCCTGCCCGTCCGTCTGTCCGGCATGGATCGTATTCCAAAAAGCATTGTCGTGGTGAAGGAAATACCGTATCTCGGGTGGTACGAGGAAGGGCGACTTCTGGAGGATTCCATGGCGTGCATCGGAAATCGCGAGGAACCCACCGACACGGGGCAGTTCAAGATCGACGAAAAGGACGCCGATCACATTTCGAGAAGCTACACCAACCTGCTCGGACTTCCTGCCTGGATGCCCTGGGCAATGCGCCTTTACGGCACCGTCTGGATTCACGCCGGGGACATCACGGGCTCCCATTGCTCACACGGGTGCGTCACCCTCCCCCTGAAAAAGGCGGAAACACTCTTCCACTGGGCGGACTTGGGTACTCCCGTCTTCATCGTCGATTCGCTCGAAGACCTGGAAAAAGCAGTCGGCGGGGCACGGAAACCGCCTCCCGGAACTTCGCAGAACACGACCACCAGGCCCCGCCAGGCTCGAGCCAAGCCGAAACCTTAGCTCCCTGTCAGCATCCTTATGCTTTCTCTTCCCTTGCCTTCATCCTGATCATCGCCGACGCATGAATGCCCCTGACCGTCCCCTGGAGCGCCTCCCAGGCTTCACCGCCGTAATCACGCACATCGAAGACCATCATGATGATCTCCCTCAGTTCGTTCATCCTGGCCTTTTCTTCCTCGGTTTCCTCGGGAACCAGGTTCTGGACGGTCAGTCCCATTTCGCTGCCCTTGAGAATCAGCCGGCCGTCCTCACCGACCTCGATGGGGGTACGAGATTTTCTGGCGTACTCGAGCAGAAATCCATCCTGAATTTGTCTGGCCGTGACGGCCTCCCCGTTGGGAAGCCTGTACTTCTGGCCGTTGACCAACTGAACCATCATGAGACTCCTCCGTAAAAGGCGAAACAAAGTTACCCGGTGTGAATACCCACCACAAAGACGAATCGCTGTCCGCATCGAAAAGTGCGAGGTTGTGTTATCATAGCAGAATCCGACTGGATTGAGGACATCAAATGGATGAAACAGGAACAGGTGTTTTGCCTGTCGAGAGCGGTCAAATTGTCTGCGCCATCGCTGGACGGTTGCGCAGAATGAGAAAGGTGCCTGTTCACGGAGGAGGATGAACGGATGGGCTTCAAGTTCAATCGCGGATGCTGGGTCGAATCGCACGAAGACGGACTTCTTTCCTGCAAGGCCGGAGATGGAAACATCGAGGGATCAGCACGGACGTCGCCTCCATCCACCGTACAGCGCATTGACCTCGCCCACAGCCTCTTCAGGTCCTTTGAAGAGGCTCTGCGTAATCACCGGATCGTGGTCGAGCTTCTGCACAGGATCGATCAGGACATCGACCGCACCGCCCGGGCCATGGCCGAACTCGGCATCGACGAGGCATGCGCGCTGTGCGACCGGACAAGCCCCTGCGGGAGCTGCTGCAGCCGGGGTCTTGAAAAGAAATACGACTCGGTCCTGCTTCTGATCAATCTCCTGCTGGGCCGGGACCTGCCCGATACTCCAACGACGGAGGACAGCTGTCATTTTCTGGGACCTCGAGGCTGCCGGCTTCGAATCCGACACATGCTCTGCATAGACTACCTCTGCCCGGGACTGGAAACCCGCCTCGGAACTGCCGGCCTCATCCGAATACAGTCCGTTGCGGGCATGGAAATCCATACTGCTTTTCTGCTGTATGAAGCAGTGAAAAAAGTGATCCGAGAGTGAAAGGTCAAAGATCAAAATAACTCTCGATGAGGACTTCGATACGCCGAAGTACCTGTTTCCGTACCCGGGAAGTGCGGAAATACATGGTCTACCACCCGGGAAATACAATGTTCACCTTATTTCAAACATTCTGTCGAGTGCTAGACTGGAGCCCTCTCCAAATAAACTCCCTCCTAACCTTATTTCGAGGCCGGGCAACTCCTCGCCCGGCCTTTTTCATGGTTCATCCGGCAAATGCGTACCCGGACGGTTGTCTCAGACGGTTATCACACAAAGGTGGAATACACCCGCAACATCGTCGTTCGGCATCACAACGTCATTCCCTTCGCGGGAATGACGTTATGATACCTGATGACGATGTGATGCCATCGATTCATTGCGTGAAAAGCACCCCATGCGTGAAAAACATTGGATGCCTGGCAAGCATCGGAGGTACTTCGTTTGCCGGATGAACCTTTTTCATTCCGGGCCGCAATCACCTGGCAGCCGGGGAAAGAGGAGCCCGGCCTCACCGGAGAATCTGCCCGGAATCGTGCGGAAGGCTGCCGCGGCTTGAACGCAGAAAGGCGAAGGGGGTAACATAAAGAAAATTGGAGACGCGGCCGGTGTAGATGTCCGCATAGCGTTCGATCTGCCTGGCGAGATGGCTCTTATCGATCCCTGTTCTCATGAGCGGCCCCCAGTTAGGGTTTACCAGGGTGCCCGCCAGGCGGGCAAGTGGTGCGATGCGTGCGTCCAGTTCTTGGATGTGGTTGTGCAGTTTCGCCATGGCCTGTTCGAGTTCCGGGGCGTCGAGGCTGCCTTTCGGGCCATAGTCCCTCTTCATGCGCTGGAGTTCGAGGCGCAGCCCGGCACAGGCGGCCTCGATCTGTTCTTTCCTGTTCATCATCCTGGAAAGTTCTGCCTGCTTTTCTTCGAAGGCTTCGAGGGAAGCGATTTCATCTTCGAGTTCGCGCACGACCAGGGCCGTTCGCCATCGCAGGATACTCTTGGACACGTTCACGTCCACGAAGATGTGGTCCCCCACATAAAGCAGTTCCTCTCCTTTCAGGCCAAGGCTCTCCTCCACAAGCCCCGCATTGCCCCCGATATACACATGCCCGCTCTTCAGCCGCCCCCGATGCTCCCTCAACAGTCCTTCTTCCGTCACCACTTCGAACGCAGGCATGGGGTGAGAAAAGAAGTCGGGTTTCCGAGCCCCGATGATGGCAATGTCGAAAAGATCACGCCAGGTGGAGCAACCGGGCAGGAACCTGTCGAAGGAATAACTGAGCATGGGGGCCGCGTAGTCCCATTCCGAATTGGTGATGAGCAGGACCTTCTTGCCGGCTTCTTTCTGGTCGAGAAGCGTCAGGGGCACGTTTTCGTCCAGGTCTACGAAGCGCTCGGGATCGGCGATGATTTCCGCCTTGAGCCTGCCTTCCATGTGTGTTTCATCGACCCGGCGCCGGACAAGCCTGTACAGGTCGCCGTATCCCATGCACCCGGGCAGCCTGCCCTTGTCGAGCAGATCGACGAGTTGCATGTAAAGGCACGCTTCGGAAATGGAAAACAGGGTATTGAGAAATGCCCAGCGGCTCGAGTTCAGATCGACGAGTATCCGCTGGTAGATGCGCCGCTGCGTCTCGAAGTCGAGCGGCTGCGTGCCGTGAAAAGCCCTCTTCACGTACCCGAAGCGGTTGGCTTTGACCACGTTGCCGAGTTCCGTGTCGATAATCAGGCCGCGGATGACAAGCCCGGGGTCAAAAGCGAGTTCGTCGACCGGCCACCCATCGAGCTGCAGCCTCTCCTTGATGTACCCGTAGGCACATTCCTCCCACGAATTCATCCGGTAATGGATCAGTGTGTAATCCATATCGTAGCCGATGGCTCGAACCGCATTGAGGTTGAGCGTGCGGTTGCAGTAGATGCCGCGGCTACGATCAGGAAGCCCTCCGGCGATTTTTTGATTCGTGGATTCGATCATGACTTGGGAACCCAGGGATTGACGCCTTTCTTGAGGTCGAGCAGCCCCTCACCGACAAGATATTCAAGAAACACGCGCGATGCTTCTTCCACTTCACCGAAATGCTTGTCCAATTCCGCCTCGGTGTACCTTGATACCCTTTCCTGGATAAACTTCTCCACGGCCATCTCCATGGCCTTTCTCTTGAACGCGTCGGAAAGGCCCCTGCAGAAAAAGTGCTTGAGCTCCATCTCCAGTTCCATCAAGATTTCTTCTTTCTTCATGCCGTACTTCCTCCGAAGGAACGCTCCGGCGGTGCCGGAGCCTGTTGTCCACAAATGCCCGTGACATACCCGATCGATCCGGGCCGGTCCAAGGTATCAGATTAACCTCGACAAAGCGAAAAATCCAGCTTCCACAGTTCAAAATGGTTCTCGCGGCAGACGCGTACACGGACAGTTGTCGTGCAAGGGTGGCATACACCCGCAACAACGTTATCCCCACGAACATGGTTGACAAATTTCGCAAGGTAGTTATCCCTGGGAAGCACAGATCTCTTTGACAGGCATCCGTGGAATTGCAGAATTCCGATCAAGCGAGGAGCCTCATGGACGACGAATCCTTCAGGAAGATCCTGCAATGCCTCTCTCTGTCCTGGCAGGGGTATCGGCGGGTGCGCAAGGGAGTGAAAAGGCGAATCGCCCGCCACATGCAGGAGCTCGGGTGCTCAACCGCCGAACATTATCTTGAGCTGCTTCAGCATCAACCCGGGCAGATGCGGAAAGCAAGAGAGCTTCTTTCGGTTTCCGTCAGCCGATTTTTCAGGGATATTCCTCTCTGGGAAGCTATCGGCGCACATGTTCTTCCGCGGCTCGTCCGTTCGGGCAGCCGCACCATCCGCATATGGTCGGCCGGGTGTGCCTGCGGCGAGGAAGCATACAGCCTGAAGATCCTCTGGGATCGCTTCGTTGCCGCGCAACGGCCCGCCCTTCTTCTTTTCGAATCCGGAGCAGGCAGGGTAGCCTTCCGTGGTGCAGGAACTCCGCCCGCCATGTCAGCCGACGCCGGGATCCACCCCACGTTTCAGGAGTCGAACCAGACCGTCGGAGTTCGCCTCGACACCCTGTCCCTGGTCATCGTTGCGACGGACATCAACCCCGAAGTCCTCGAAAAGGCCAGGGCCGGGATCTTTACCGCCAGCAGCCTCAAGAACCTGGACAAAGATCTGAGGGAAAGCTGTTTCAACCATGTCGGCGACAGGTTTTCCTTGCGAGACCACTTGAAAAGCGGAATACGGTGGATCTGCCACGATCTGGTGTGCGACGATCCTCCCGGCCTGGATTTTGACTCGATCTTCCTGAGAAACAACCTTCTCACTTATTACGACGAAAAGATTGTCCTTCCGGCACTGGCACGAGTGGTTTCGGCCCTCCGGCAGGGGGGCTTTCTCATTGTCGGAAAGGATGAAAACGTTCCGATTTCTGAGACGAGGATCAAGCGCTGTTCCATGCATGCCAGTATTTACAGCAGGAAATGACTAAGATTCACCGCGCAGACTTACAAGAGCCGTGGGTTTACAAACAACCATGAAAACAGTTCGAGCCGGGATTGAACGCCGGGTGAACGGATAAACCCAAACCAGGAGGATAACCATGGCCTGAAAGGATGATGCCATAGAGCTCCTGGCAAACATGACCGAGATCAGCATGCACAACAAACTGTCGGCCAAACCACGCACATAGAACTCTTGATTAGCTGATCTCTTAAGAGAACGGGCCAAACAGTTCCGGCATCTGCTCCTGAACGCTTACCTCCGGTGCTTTTCAAGTAAAGGATCCATGGCATCACAACGTCATTCCCGCAGCAACGTCATTTGGCATCACTCCGATAGGGGTAGGAACGGCGCATTGGTTTGCGCCGCCCCTGCCTCCGAACCGTGCTGGCGGATCTCCCGCACGGCTCTCCGGTCGGTGGTTTTACCTCTTTGAGGACTGAAGTAACGCTTCATGTGCTTCTACAAGACTGAAAAGCCCATGAATCCGAAAGAACGCGTTTGGCCAGCGATAATGATCGTACCCACG